>Ga0078972_1011903_pt1 | contig 15292 bp, 14 predicted proteins | sample YelNatPaOPGAMG01_FD_67568 | JGI IMG/M metagenome (GOLD analysis project Ga0078972, IMG submission 67568) | Hot spring thermophilic microbial communities from Obsidian Pool, Yellowstone National Park, USA - OP-RAMG-01 (SPADES assembly) (version 2) | ecosystem: Environmental > Aquatic > Thermal... | reverse complement strand
GCTTGTTTAATGTTTACTAGGCGTGTTGGAGCAATATTCAGCCAATTCGTAGTATCCCAGCTTAGAGGCATAATCGAGCTTCTCAAGCCTACTTGGAAGAAGGCTTTAGAGGCTGGACGGAAGAGGGCTGAGGAGATGCTTAAATATTTTAAGCATAGCGGAGTCTTTAAATGGGCTCCCCAGGTTAGGCTCTGGCTTATGGATGAATCTTACATACTTTACCTGGGCTTTATGTGTTTAAATGAGCCGTCAAGATACTACTACGAGGCTTAAATAGGGGGTGTTGGTCGTGAGTAGGGATCAGACTGTCGGGGTGTTGTTATGCCTTGGAAGCGTTTTAGGCATACTGGCTTACGGCTGGCTTGTGTTCGCGTCTGAGTGGGCTATGCTTACGCTTCAGCTGACTGGCTTCATAGCTGTCGGAGCCGTGCTGGGTATACTGGCGTGGATAGGCTACACGCTAGCCACTACGCCTCCGCCGAAGCCTATAGAGGATATTGAGAAGGAGCTTGAAAAGTCTGAAGAGAAGGCTGAGGAGAAGTCTGAAGGTCGAGAGTAGCGTTTTGAAGTCTGAGAAGTGCTTGAAAACGTCAGTGTTTATGTGATGATTCATCATTCATCTCTATTTAACTTAGAGTCTTAAAGGTGGTGGAGTTTTAAGGCTGTTATACTTGCGGGTGGGCTTGGTAGGCGTTTAAAGCCTTTAACGGATAATACGCCTAAGCCTCTGGTAGAGGTGGCTGGTAGGCCTATAATCGTCCATCAGTTTGACTGGCTTAAGAGGTACGGGGTTGAAGAGTTTATAGTTACAATAGGGCATTTGAAGGAGAGGTTTTTAGAGGCTTTAGGTAGTGGTAGAAGGTATGGTGTACATGTATCCTATGTTGTTGAGGAGGAGCCATTGGGTACGGCTGGTGGGCTGAAGAATGCTAGAGCGTTGGTGGATAGGGAGGATGCGTTCTACGTCTTAAATGGGGACGTTTTAACGGATATAGACCCTAGGAGGACTTTGGAGGCATTGGATGGAGGGGCATTGGGTGTGATTGCGCTTGTGCCTCTGCAATCTCCGTATGGGGTAGTGTCTTCGGATGAGAAGGGTTATGTTACGCTTTTCAGGGAGAAGCCTACGCTTGGAGAGTACTGGATAAACGCTGGGCTGTACGCGTTCAAGCCCAAGGTGTTTGAATACTTGCCCGATAGGGGTGATTTGGAGGCGGGGGTTTTCCAGAAACTTGCCGAGATGAAGCTGTTGAAGTCTGTCAAATATAACGATTATGGTTTTTGGAAGAGCGTGGATACTTGGAAGGACTTGGAGGAGGCTGAGAGGCTGTTGGCTAGGGGTGGTGGACGGCTTGGCAATGCTGAGAAATTTCGCTAACTTGGAGGGGGAGTAGTTTATGGGTGGTGTTGTGGCGGCTGTGCTTTGCGGTGGTGAGGGTAGTAGGCTTAGACCTTTAACCTTCTATTTTCAGAAGGCTATGATTCCCGTGGGCTCTAGTCAGAGGCCTCTATTGGAGTATGTTGTGCGTCTTTTGAAGGCTCACGGTATACGCGATGTTTTGCTTCTCGTGAACTATAAGTATGAGCAGATATTGAACTATTTCGGAGACGGTTCTAGGTTCGGCTTACGTATAGATTATCTTGTAGATCGTGAAGGTAGACGTGGAACCGGGTGGGCTGTTTTAAACGCCTATGAGCGTGGGTTTTTCGAAGACTGCGGCGACGTCTTAGTCTACTATGGTGATATACTTTCAAATATAGATTTGACTGGTATGTTGAAGATGCATAGGGTTTCTAAAGCCTATGCTACTGTGGCCGTTTCTAAGGGTTATAGGCTTCCAGTGGGTGTAGCACATATGGATGGTTTTAGAGTAGTCAAGTTTGAGGAGAAGCCTCTAATTGACGTTCCTGTTTGCATAGGCGTAGTCGCTTTTAAAGCTGAAGCCTTAAAGCTTCTCTACGAGAACTTTATGGAGAGCCACGAACTGGACATCATGGGCCATTTAATACCTGGGCTTATAGGGCTCGGTAAGCCTGTGAACGCATACGTGACCGGCTGCTTCTGGTACGATATAGGTTCGACTGAGAAGTATGAGAAGCTAGACCACAGCCTAGTCGATAGGCTTTTCGAGCCTGAGTTATATGAGCGGCTACAGTAGAGTCTTAGTCACTGGCGGTGCGGGCTTTATAGGTAGCCATTTGGTGGATAGGCTTATGTTTGAAGGCTGTGAAGTCACGGTTATAGATTGTTTAAGCTCTGGAAGAGTTGAGAATGTTAAACCTTGGCTTAACAATCCGGCCTTCAGGTTTATAGAAGACGACCTTAAAAACTTGGGCAGGTGGACGGAGGAGTTTAAGGATGTCGATGTTGTTTTCCACTACGCCGCCAACCCAGAGGTTAGGGTTAGCGTTACGGAGCCTAGGATACACTTCGAGGAGAATCTTCAGACAACGTTTAACGTCCTCGAGGCCTGTAGGCGTTTTAAAGTCTCATATCTTGTATTCGCCTCTACGAGCACGGTCTACGGTGATGTCGAGGTTATACCTACTCCTGAAGACCACCAGCCTTTGAAGCCGATATCCGTATATGGGGCTGTTAAACTCGCCTGTGAGACGCTCATAGGCGCTTACGCTAGACTTTACGGTTTGAAAAGTCTAATACTCAGGTATGCTAACGTAGTTGGTCCTAGGATGAGGCATGGGGTTATAATAGACTTCATACGTAAACTCAAAGCAGATTCTAAGAGGTTAGAGGTTCTAGGTGATGGGTCTCAGAGGAAGAGCTACATATACGTGGAAGACGCTGTAGATGCGACTTTAAAAGCCCTAGACTACGTGCTTAGGTCTGGCGAATCTGCGGAGGTTTTCAACGTGGGCTCTGAAGACTGGATAAGCGTGGGGGAGATAGCGGACATGGTTGTCAAAGCCTTAGGCTTGAAAAACGTAGAGTACGTTTACAAGCCCGCCACGGAAGACGGTAGAGGTTGGATCGGAGATGTAAAAATCATGCTGCTGGACGTGGGTAGGCTTAAGAAGGCGACTGGCTGGAGTCCTAGGCTAAGCTCTAGGGAAGCCGTATGGAAGACTTTGACGGCTGTGTCTAGGTAGACATGCCTGAGTTGGCTTTACACTTCTCAGTTGTATTCGCTTTAGTTGCCCCTAAGTTGGGCGTTAAGAAGGCTTTACTACTGTCGTTTATGGCTTTGATACCGGATTTAGATGTGCTTATGCATGTTCACAGGTCTATGAGCCATTCAATCCTCATACTGGCGTTTGCGTATACGCCTATTTTACTGGCCGTTTATAGGTTTAAGCCCAAAGGCTTCAGGTTGGCTCTGCTCGGTCTATTGGCTTTGCTGAGCCACCCGATTATGGACTGCTTCCAGACGTATACGCCGATATTTTATCCGCTGCTCGATAGGTCTGTTTGGCTTAGCGTTGACGGTGGGGTGCAGATATCTCCATCGGGTTTAAAGCCCTTTGCCTCGGCTGGTGTGAAAGACACCCCTACGGTTTTCAAACGGTTTACAACCATGGATGCGCCCGTATTTACGGGTGAAGGCTTCCTGATATCTCTGCTCTTGGTCGCTGTGCCGTTGGCTGTGGAGTTTAAAGCATGTTCTTCTAAATCCGTTAAGCGTAGTGTTGAATTGCCTCTAGACGACCCGGCTGAGTCTTTAAGTGTTCCAGAGCCTACCGTTACTAAAGACATGGTTACAGTTGTCATTCCGACTCTGAACGAGGAGGAGGCTATTGGGAAGGTTTTAGACGAGCTTAGAGCTGAAGGGTATAGGAATATACTTGTCGTGGATGGGTATTCAAGCGATGGAACTGTTAAGGTTGCTAAGCAGAAGGGTGTGGATGTTGTTCTTCAGCATGGGGCTGGTAAGGCTGGAGCCATTAGAACGGCTTTGGAGCATGTTAAGACGCCCTACATGGTTGTTATGGACGGCGACTACACGTATGATCCTAAGGATATTGAACGTATGCTCGTGCACGCTGCAAAGTATGATGAGATAATAGGCGTTAGGGCAAATTCTAAAAACATCGGTTGGTTGCATAGGCTGGGCAATAAAGTCATAAATTCCACCTTCAACCTCCTATTAGGTGCCAGTCTAAGCGACGTCTGTAGCGGCATGTACTTGGTCAGAACTGAGGCTTTAAGGGGGGTTGAGCTGAGGAGTAGGGGGTTTAGCGTGGAAGTTGAAATAGCGGCTCACATGTGCTCTTCGGGTAGGGTGACGGAGGTTCCTATAAGCTATAGGAGGAGAATGGGGAGGAGGAAGTTGAAGAGTTTAAGGGATGGCTTCAGCATACTCAGTACGGTTTTCTGGCTTGCGAGAGCTTACAACCCTGTTTTCCTATTTGCCGTGCTTGCCTCTTTAATGGCTGTTCCAGGCGTGGTCTTGACGTTGTGGCAGCTCTACTTGAGGTACGTCTACGGTGCTGAAGCCTGGTCTATGGGTGTTGCATGGCTGGGTCTCTTCCTCCTCGTAGTTGGGATGCAGGGCTTCACAGTGGCCACTATAGCTCTCCTCTTGAAGAGGATGGAGAAGCGTATAGTTCGACTTGTTGAAAAGAGAAGTTGAAGACTGTAAGAATCAGGTCTAACGAGGACCTGCTCCTCATAAACGTTCTATCTGTACTGCTCATATTAGCCGTGGCTTTCCTCCCAAGCTCCCCCATGCGGACGTTTCTCGGAATACCGTTCGTACTATTCTTCCCAGGATACACGCTTATAGGCGCCCTCTACCCCAAGAAGGACGACCTGGATAGCGTTGAGAGAGTCGCCTTAAGCATAGGCTTAAGCCTCGCCGTTGTTCCGCTATTGGGTTTGGCTTTAAATTACACGCCCTTCGGCATAAGGCTGGCTCCAACACTCGCCTCGCTTTTCATATTCACGCTTTCAATGTCCATGCTTTCAGCATACAGAAGGAATAAATTACCCGAAGGAGAAAGGTTCAACCCGCTTTCAAACGTGAATTTTCCAAGGTGGAGTTCACTGAGCAGGGCGGATAAGCTTATTATGTCGGTCGGACTGGTAGCCTGCATATGCACCGCTGGGGGGTTGACGGCTTACTTCGCATCCACACCTAGGGTTGGAGAACGCTTCACAGAATTTTACGTCCTCGGACCAGGTGGGAAGGTCGCTGACTACCCGACCAACCTGACGCTTGGTGAGAGTGGAACAGTCATCCTAGGCGTTGTAAACCACGAATATGAGGACGTGACGTACAGGATCGTCATCAAGCTGGACAATGAAACGATTGGGATGATAGATGGTATAAAGTTAAGCCATGAAGGGAAGTGGGAGCAGAACTACACTTTCACGCCTAGGAAAACGGGTGGGAAGATGAAGCTTGAATTCCTCCTATACAGAGAAGGCTTGGAAGAGCCCTACCGCACCCTGCACTTGTGGATAACAGTCCGCGATAGGGAGCGGTTGTGAAGCTGGAGCTGAGCGCTTTCATCCTATATCTGACCCTCATAGCTTCGGCTGAGATTATAACCTCGTTCATAGACCCAAGCTACGGGTTACTCCTACACTCGGCCATCCTAGTTTCACTCCTGACGCTTTCGGCCTTATGGCATGGGGCTAACCCAGCTTCAAGTCTCTACCTAAGCCTATCGCTAGCCCCTTTGATCAGGATCCTAAGCCTATCCCTACCGCTAACGTACTTCCCAAGATACGCCTGGTACACTGTGGCCAGCGTACCCGTTCTGGCAGCGGCTTTAACAGCCATCAGGGTTCAAGGCTTAGGGTTGAGGGACGTAGGCTTGACCTTCAACAATCTCCCAGCCCAGACATGCATAGCATTGACGGGCGTACCCTTCGGCGTGGTCGAATACTTCATCCTCAAGCCCGAGCCTCTAGCTTCAAACCTCCCCATGCTCGAATACAGCCTGCTAGCCATAGCCCTAATCTTCTCCACAGGCTTCGTCGAGGAGCTCGTCTTCAGAGGCGTCCTCCAGAGGAGCACCGTGGAGGCTTTAGGAGAAAAGGCGGGGGTGCTGGGCGTAACGGCCGTCTTCGCGACCATGCACATAGGATGGCTTAACCTACTCGACGTACTCTTCGTCTTCTCAATCGGACTATTCTTCGCATTTATGACGCTTAAAACCGGAAGCATAGTAGGCGTAAGCCTATCCCACGGGATAACAAACGTCGTACTGTTTCTACTGATGCCAGCTAGGTGAAAAAGCTTATAAGGAAGACACGCACAAAAAGTGTTTGAAGCTTATGATTTCAACCGTTACAACAACAGTAACCACCGTTGCGACGCTAGCCATGGGTGCCACCCTAGGAGCCCTAGCCACACTACTACTCATACTCCTACTTTCAGCAAAGGAAGTCGTCACAACGGACATGGGGCAAAGGCTTGTAGCTTTTGGGAGAAGCCTAGACGTAAGCATAGTCCCACTACTAATAGTCTTCATGCTAATCACAATATTCAAAATTCTAGAAATAATCAGCTCTATATCATAACGTACGTTTACAGCATTTTAAAATCGAAGCAATGAAAGAAATAAGAGGTAGGACGGCTTTAGTAACGGGTGGAGCTGGTTTCATAGGATGCCATTTAGTTGATCATTTACTAAAAAATCAGTGGCATGTTAAAGTTATAGATAATTTGAGTACAGGAAAATTGACAAATCTTGAACAATATACTAAAAATCCAAGCTTAGAAATTATAATCGGAGACCTCAAAAAACCACATGATTGCCGTATGGTAGTTCAAGATGTTGAAGTAGTGTTTCATTTTGCAGCAAACCCTGAAGTAAAGTTAAGTACAACGTACCCAAAAATACACTTTGAACAAAATATAATGGCAACATTTAACTTACTTGAAGCGATAAGGCGGAAAAGTAATGTAAAGTATTTGATATTTGCATCATCAAGTTCGGTTTATGGTGAACCAGAAAGAATTCCCACGAAAGAGACTGATCCCTTAAAGCCATTATCGGTTTATGGAGCAAGTAAGGTGGCGTGCGAAGCGTTATTACAGAGCTATTCAAATTTATACGGAATAAAGTCTGTAGCACTGAGGTATGCGAACGTAGTTGGCCATAAACTAAACCATGGTGTAATCTACGACTTCATCCAAAAGCTTAGGAGGAACTCTAAGGAGCTTGAAATACTGGGAAACGGAACCCAAATAAGAAGTTATCTTTTTGTTCACGATGCCGTTAAGGCGGCATTAATAGCTTATATGCACGCATATACCATGATGAGTAATTACTTTGAAGTATATAACGTTGGGAATGAAGATTGGTTAACTATAAAGGAGGTAGCAGATATAGTAATCGAAACGATGGGGTTGCGTGATGTAAAGTACGTTTTTAGACCAATGCTTTACGGAGTGGGTTGGCCAGGTGATATCAAGAAGATAATAATGGATATATCAAAGATCAAGAGCTTAGGTTACAAACCATCATTCACCAGTAGGGAGGCTGTAAAGTTAACAGTTAAGTCCCTATGCAAGGCGGTTAACTAATGCCAGATATTCTAACAGAATCTCGAACATAAAATGATAATCATGAAGATAGAGACCGTTCTTCTCATAATCATAGGTATACCATATTTAATAAGTACGATCATTATTATATACTATGCTCGAAAGTACGACATAAGTAGATTTATGAAAGAAATAAACGAATTACCAAAAATAACAATAGTTTTGCCCACATATAACGAGGAAAACGTTATTTCAAAAAAACTTGACAACGTTCTAAACTTAGATTATCCTTACGACAAACTTGAAATTATAGTCGTAGACTGTAGTACTGACAACACACCAACTATTGTACAAGAATATATCAAAAATTATCCGTTCATTAAACTAATTAGAGAGAGTGAACGTAGGGGCCTTGCAACGGCTCTTAATATTGGCTACAAAGAGGCGACCGGAAGCATTGTAATTAAAAGTGACACTGATTCTTTAATATTAAGCAAGAATGCATTAAAAAGGGTTGCAAAACTCTTTGCGAATCCTAAGATCGGAGGAGTTTGTGGTATTCGTACTGGTGGAGACGATACTGAAGGCGGTCTTAGAAGTTTACAGATTTTGCAACAAATGGCAGAGACAATGATAGATTCAACTATAATAGCTCACGGAAGTTTTGCGGCTTTTCGTAGGAGGCTGATAGAACCAATAAATCCAAGGTCGTTTGCAGACGATACCGAACTCTTTATTAAAATAAGGAAAAAAGGCTACAAAACGTTACTTGACACGTCCATAGAAACCTTTGAACCATATGAGACCAATCCAAAGAAAAGACTTAAACAGATGAGCCGCAGAGCTGGAGGTATTATAAAGGTTATCATAGAAAATTTCACAATATTTCTTAATTTTAAGTATGGTAAGTTTGGTTTCATAATTTATCCACTGAATTTTCTTATGCTAATCTTCCTACCGTGGGCTACTCTGATACTATTGCTCTTATTCGCATTCATGCTATATTGTTTGATTGGCACATTTTTCTTTTGTCTTGGAATACTCATAACTTTACTGGTAGTCATGGCAAGCTATTGCACTGGCAAGCCAAAAATTATAGCGGGTTTAATGGATATAATACTCTCCTCTCTTATAGGTCAGCTTAAGCTTTGCTTTAAAAGGATAGAATATAAGTGGGAAAAAGTACGTCCTAACAGCCACATATATTGTGCTTCTAGTAACCACGTCTTAGATTTTCACTTGAGCCTATAGAAATTACATGAGAATAGCTATAATCGTTCCATTTTATTCACCTTCGATTGGTGGTGTAGAAACAGTGGCAAGGGACACAGCTGAGGAACTATCTCGTCGAGGGCATGATGTTTCAGTCATAACAACAATCTACAATAACACTTGGACAAAGATAGCAAAACCAGGGGTGGAAGTAAGAGATAATGTGACAATATATAGGTTAAACTCCAGCATGTTTAAAATTGGCTACGCCACTCTTATGAATGGGCTTAAAGAGACCCTTATAAGGATTAAGCCTGACATAGTTCACTCTCACAATTTGCATCCACATCTCTTTCAATCAGCTAAGTGGAAAGACTATCTTGGTTATAAAATAGTAGCACAATTACATTGCCCTGAAGCAACGGGCATAGATCATGCATGTGCAAAATTGTTGTATAAGTGGGTTGTGCAGTACCTTATTAAAAATCAGCACAGAATCGATGCATTCATTGCTCACACGAACTTAGAGAGAAAATGGTTAATTAACAAAGGGGTTGATTGGTGGAAAATACATAAAGTAAACTATCCTTGCGTTCGCTCCAGCCTCACGGCATATGAACCAAAGCCCATATGTAGAATCGAATTTCCCGAAAAGTTTGTTTTAATGTATATGGGGAGGATAACTTGGAGAAAGGGGATTCATACATTGTTACAAGCAATGCCCGATGTTGTTAGTGAAATCGGAAATGTGAGATTGGTAATAGCTGGTTCAAAAAACGAGGAATATTACAAGGTATTGCTTAAGTTCATGAACAAATTGAAACTAAACCATTATGTCAGCTTAAAGCAACGACTCCCAGAGCATATAAAATATGATTATATGGGAAGCTGTACAGCCTTCGTCTTGCCGAGTATTAAAGATTATACGCCCGTAACCTTAATTGAGGCACAAGCTTTGGGCGTACCTGTCGTTTCAACATTTGTGGGTGCCATACCAGAAATTGTGAGAAATCGAGAAACAGGTTTGCTCGTGGAGCCTGAAAATTCAAAACAGTTAGCTCAAGTGCTTAAACGGTTGCTTCTCAAGGAGCATTTAAGGAGCTTACTGAGCGTAAAGGCACGAATGTGGGTTAAAAATAACTTTCTCCTTGAAAATACTGTGAGTAAATTAAATGAGTTATACACTTCTTGCTTAAATTACTAGTTCTTGAACATGAGAGATAGGATAACTATTATGTCGCATTTAGTGAAAGTACAAGTACGCAATGCAGAGCGCATATTAGATTTAGGGTGCGGGGATGGCAATGTAACTATAAGAATTGCAGAAGCTTGTTGCGCAAAGGAAGTCTTTGGAGTAGACGTTGATGATCAAGCACTCCAACAAGCACAGAGGAAAGGCATGACAGTTGTAAAGGCTGATCTTAATGTAGACAAGCTTCCATTTCAAGCTAACTATTTTGATTTGGTCATAATGGCAGAGGTGATAGAGCATCTGCTGGATCCGGACCATGCACTTCAACAAGTACAGAGAGTCTTGAAGCCAGGTGGATATCTCCTGCTGACAACGCCAAATTTAGGATGGTACGTCAATAGGTTGGTCTTGCTATTTGGATATCAACCATATTGGACTGGATGTGGTAGATATAACGTAGGCAAGTTTATGAGAAGTATAAGAGAACCAGCTGGGCATCTTAGACTGTATACAATGAGAGCTTTAAAGCAGATGCTGATTTTACACAATTTTATGATTGTTACAATTAAAGGGTCGACAACGGATTTATTAAGAGAGCCACTGAGAACAGTGGATGATATTATAGCGAGGATAAGGTCTTCAATGGCCCAGATACTAATAGTGTTAGCCCGTAAAGTTAGCACGTACATGCAACTATAGAGGTGGAGCTTAACAATGAAACCGAAGCTAAATGTAGGTGTGATAGGCGCTGGCTTTATCGCAGAGCATGCTCATCTTCCGTCCTTAAAAAAGATTAAGGAGGTTCAAGTCGTTGCCGTATGTGATATAGATAGACAACGTGCAAACCATGTTGCCGTACGATTTGGCATCCCAAAAGTATACTCAGATTATATTGAAATGCTAGATCGAGAGCAACTAGATGTAGTTCACATCTGTACCCCCCCACGCCTACACGCCACCATGGCAATCCAGAGTATGAATCGGAAGTGTCATGTTCTGGTAGAGAAGCCTATGGCAACAAGTGTAAAGGAGGCGGAAGAGATGGTAATTGCTTCTAAGAAAAATAATGTAAAGCTTTGCGTTTGCCATAATAATGTCCTAAAACCTTCAATACTAAAAGCAAAGTCTTTGATTGATAGGGGTGAAGCTGGCAGAGTCACGAGTATCCGAGTAACTTGGTTAAACCCACCCACCCAATTTCCAGACTGGGTTTATACTCTACCGCTTGGAGGTCTTTTTCTTGAAGTCGCCCCTCACGCTGTTAGTATTATTCAATTGTTCTTGAAAGATGTTAATGATATTTGCACATTTTCAACTGATAACGAAATAAAGGTTTTGCTTAAAGGAGATAATGTTATTGGTGTGATAGATATGTCTTTTTATTCGCCTACGCAAAAATGGGAATTAGAAATACGTGGAACCGAGAGAATCATCTACGCAGACCTGCTCTTAAATACGGTTTTAAAATTAAGAAAGGGAGGCTCAAAACCAACAATAGCACTAGACGCTCTATACAGAAGTTCACTTACAATAAAGGGTATGGTAATGGAGTCGTTACGTGTGATGCTTGGAAAAAGAAGGGGGGGACATTATGACTTAATTCGAAGTTTTATTAAAAGTTTAATGGAAGATACCGACCCTCCAGTAACTGGCGATGAGGGGAAAAGATGCATTCAATTAATTGAATTAATCCATGAAAAGCTGAATAGAGAAACTATACGGCAGCTTTGACATAGCAGGCGAGTACTTTAATTGTTCGGATTCAAGTTATTCTATAAACCTATTGCTAAAGTTCCCTCTGAAACACGGGCATGTGGTTTGATAAATGCTTTGATATAAGCATCTAAGCATGTTATAACGCCTTAGGAAAGAAAAGATTACAATGGTAGTGGATATTGGAAGCAGTGCAGACGAGACATTAAAGTTGTTCCAAGAGAAATAGGATATTGTGAAAGAATGCTAATTGATATTAATTGGGGTTACGAATTAGAACTGTTAAGACTTGATACATTTTCGTACAATTTATCGTACTATAGGTCGCTACAGAATGCCCTCTGGAGAATATTAGGTTCATTGCTCCTTCTTTTGAGAATAAATCCAATATAGACTTCATATTTATGGGTACTCGCTCAGGAAAATGAAAGTTCGTCTCTCCGTTTAATTGGCTAAATAATTTACAAAAAGTTAAGTAAAAAAGCGTTATGATCTCTAAGCTTTCTCTTTCATCATTATTGGGCTTGTCAGTCTTTACAATAACACTTTTGATTGTATCATCCCCACTCTCATTAGATCCTTCTATTGCTTTTGCAGCTATAGACTCACTTTACATGACAAAAATCGAGTTCATAATTTGTTTTTTAATATTAGAATCTTTGGTATCTTTATATGTTTTACTTAGGAATAAGCTGTGGGATCATTTTGATGTATTAATAGTAACTTTACTCTCGATTATCTTCTATTCATTTTTATTAATAGAATCCCCCACTGTACCAGGTTGGGATCCATATTATCATATGGCTACGCTTAATTTCTTTTTGAATAGGGGCTTCGTCATAACGGATACTTTCATCAATTTGTCATGGGTAGGTATGTACTCCCTTTATGCGGTTTTATTTGCCATAACGGGGTTAACCCTGTTTGATATTATGAAGTGGGTTTGGGTAATTCTCACTTGTTTAGTCGGCGTTTTAATCTATCTATTATATCTCTCAATTTTAAAGTCTAGAGAATACTCATTTCTCGCCTTTCTACTTTTTTTGGGAGGAAATTTCGCAGTAAACCGAATAATTGGATTTAATCCTCAAACTTTAGCACTAGTGTTCGCGTTAATGTTTTTACTTATCCTATCTATGAAAACAGAAGCGAATCGATCTGTTTTTCTTCTAATTCTAGGCTTTCTATTAGTAATCACTCACCCAATAACACTTGTCTGGGTGCTAATTACCGTTTTTATACTTGCCTTTTTCGAAAAAGATTATACATTACCATTAATAATCACCATAATGATGATGACTTGGATGATATTTGTGGCTGTTTTAAGTACAAAGTCTATAATATTTCATTTTGTGCATCTTAGTTTATTAGATTCAAGAAAGAGCTATTTGCCGTTATATGTTCAACGGTACCTAATGGATTACCCATTATGGGCTCAATTAACTAGATCTACGTGGATTTTCTTAATAACGTCATTAGATTTTCTTGCAATTTATAAGCTTCATCGAAATCGAAAATGCCTAGACAAATCCACGAGAATTATGATATCATCTACTGTCGGACTTATGATACTTGCAATCCCCCTTATTTTTATAGTAAGTGGAGAATTCAGTTATAAACTCTTACTTTTTGGGAGTATACCTGCTTGTTACTTTGCGTCATTGGCTTTCTCTGGAAAAGTGAAATACTGTACATTACTTTCCATCTTCCTTATTTTCATCCTACTTCCAACGTTTTATATTAATAACCCAAAGCTGTATCAGTTGATGACACATAAATGGGAAGAAAATGGCTTTCTTTTTATGAATCAGCATATTAAAGTCATTGATGATTTGAAAATTTTTTGTGGATATGATGATTCAAGAAGGATCTTATACTATCTTCCGGGTACCAACATAGGCAATTTTATTTCTGACGCGTGGAATCCAGCCTATAGTGATCTATTTTTAAAACGTTTTAAGAACGGAGATATAGAGGCAGATATATATTTAGTCTCTTTTAGAACTAAGATTCGTTTCTACTCATTATATAATATAGGAGATGATGAGTTTAATAAAGTAATTTCTTTGTGGCGTAAGAGTAAGAACCTTGTTTATTCTAATGGTCTTTTTCAAATTTATGCGAATTAAACGAATTCGTAAAACAGCCACTTTCAGCAAAGGAAGTCGTCACAACGGACATGGGGCAAAGGCTTGTAGCTTTTGGGAGAAGCCTAGACGTAAGCATAGTCCCACTACTAATAGTCTTCACGTTAATCGTAGCGTTTAAAGTATTAGAAGTACTCTACTAGACCATACGCTTCCAGACTCCATTCTACAAGGCTTAGAGGTTCTTTCCGTCTATTCTGCTATTAAATGCATCCTAAACGACGCATTGACACTTTAAAGCATGCAAAGTCTTAAATAGTGATAGGTTGCAATTTATGGTTGATGTTCACGTTTAGATGTTTTAGGAAAAGCTTCTCAACGCTACTATTATTCCTACTGGTTTCTTCAACCGTGCTATCCGCGGTCGAACTGTTTCAGCCCAGGTTTCCCACAGTCTTCTCTGAGCCTAAGCCTTCAACAATATTCCCCGTGAACGTGACGATAACGTATGAAGGCGTTGTCGAAAAGATAATGTTTGCAGACCACTCGGAGAATTTGGAGGAGGGCAACTGGATAGCCCTGTCGGGAGGATCAACGGTCACACTTCCACCCACGACGCTAGTCTACAAGGGCGTCTCATCAGCCACATACGTCAGAGACAACAGGACGATTAAGATAGAGGCTTCGTTCGACAGTAGGGAGTTGAAATACCCTATGACAAGCCACCAAGTCTACTACCCAGGCGACACCGTTAAAGCAACCTTCTACGGCTCAGCCAGTCTAGCGGGTTGGAAGGTGGATATAAGGCTTATAAAGACATCCCCATTGGAGGCTAGGGACGTTTTAAGAGATGCCTTCGAAGGAGACATATCACCCCTCAGAAGCCTCATAAGCAAACCAGTCTGGGAGATAAAAAACGTCGAGCTGGACTCTAAGGGGGATGCAACCGTATCCTTCAAATTGGATGAGCCTGGAGACTACGCTCTACTAGTCTTAAGCGAGGAGGAGAATGGAGACGTATATGAGCTTAAACTGTTCTCAGCAACCATGGTTGAGGTTTTAGACTACAAAGCAGATGTGACCGCTCCTTCATCCGTGACGAGGGGTAAACCGGTAGACATACACGTCAAGCTTACAGGTGCTCCGAAGTCTGAGAAAGGCTACAGGTATGGGGCTCTAATAATATACGAGCCCGCCTACAGCGTCACCGTAAGGCTTGAGACAAACGGCACAGTCCCAGGTACAACGCTAACGGCGAACGGCGCACTACTGTTAAACGGGACGGCTGAGAGAACCTTCCTCATAGCAGGCGTAGGATTAACAGCCATAAACAAGAACCTCATAGCCGAGAGGACTGTGACAGCCTTCGGCGCCAACAGGGTTTCAATAGGGTTCTCAGACGTAACCAATGAAACGGAGGCTTCACTATCGCTCATGACGGACGAATCCATGCCGACCGGGAGATACATACTGCTAGTAGGCGTATGGGAGCTTCAAACAGGTAGGCGGGTAGTAGCCCTATACCAAGGCTACGTAGAACTCACAGTTCCACCGGTTGTAGTCCCGCCCGTCGTCGTTCCACCGCCTACGCCTGAGGAGGTTGAAGCCATGCCTACTGAAGCGGCCGCATC
>Ga0078972_1011901_pt1 | contig 15296 bp, 22 predicted proteins | sample YelNatPaOPGAMG01_FD_67568 | JGI IMG/M metagenome (GOLD analysis project Ga0078972, IMG submission 67568) | Hot spring thermophilic microbial communities from Obsidian Pool, Yellowstone National Park, USA - OP-RAMG-01 (SPADES assembly) (version 2) | ecosystem: Environmental > Aquatic > Thermal... | reverse complement strand
ATCTTCATTCACTGCCATTCACCTCCATTTGAGCTATCTGCGCTATCATAAAACATTCCTTCCTCCTCCTTTCCGGAGTCATTCCGGTTTTTCTTCTCTTCTTCCAGTATTCACCGGGTATTCTTACATCTCCGTATAATGCCTTCAGTTCATTCTGTCTCTTTTCAAAAGAATTGAAATCAAAATCGCTCATCTCGCCCACACCTCCTCCGGAAGATTCTCATAAACAGAAGACGCCTCACTCACAGGTTCTTCTTCCCTGGATGCGGATGCGTATTCCAGAATCCTTTCCCTGTTCATCGAGAAGTAGCTGATCCTCCAAAGCCTGTTGCTCCTTCCAACAGGGATTTCCTCTGATTCTGCCTTCAGGAGACCAAGGTCCTCAAGGGAATACATTATAACAAGGTCGTCGCTCTCCAGAGTGTTGGAAAGTATCCTTGTCTCATATCCGAAGAAGCTCAGTGCCTGAAGTGATGTTTCCACTGCATCACCCATGGGGATGTCAATTCCCTTCAGAGAATATGCATAAACTATCGCTTTTGCAAGCTTCTTATGATCTACCGGCTCACTGCCTTTCCTGCCGGAATATGATACCCCGTACCTTCTCTTCACGTAATATTCATGCTGGTATTTGCGAATGTATTCCCTGTTCTTCCAGTAATAATTCCTGCCGTATTCCCTCTTCTCTTCAAGATGTCTCCTGTAATAGGAGGTATACTCCCTTCTCTGTGCACTCACCCTGAATGTGCCGTCGTCAAGTATGGATGCAGATACATGCCTCAGTCCATTCCTCTTCATTGTACCCTCAATTTCTTCCTCAGCTGTCATGCTTCCACCTCCGCAGTTGCATTTTCTTTCCTGAATTTCAGGTATTTCTTGATATGGTAAGCGGTCTTTCTGTTCTCCTCATCGATGACTTTCCTCAGAAGGTCATCATCAAGCCATGATTCCTGAATTTCATCGTTCATGCTTCCACCTCCATTACTTTGTGCAGCAAAGCCTCTGAAAGGAGAAGCCCTCCAGAAAAACCCAAAGTAGAAGAAAGAGCTATAAAGGCCATTGAAAAACTTAGAATTGATAAGGACGAGGAAATTATTATACCGGCTATAAATATTAGAACGGAAGTAACCCTTAAATGCCTAATGAACTTATCAGCAACTGGATTGAGATTCTTTATATTCTCCTTACCGGTATCACTATTGGGTACCTCGGATTTTTGATAAGACCCGGGCGTGGATGGGCTAAGTTTGCTTGGAGCTCCTTGTTTCAGCCCTTCATCTATATTATTATTGGTTATGTGTTCATTCTTGTGGTACTTCCAGTCATTTTTTATTTTATTTATCCTTTCTTTTACACTTGGGTCCTTTCTTATATAAAATATACGATCTCTTTTTTCTTTGTCCTTATTGGCCTTTACCTCATTCTTATGCTTCTCATCATCAAGGCAAGCATTGTTAGAAGATGGAAACTCATTGCCATATTGTTTGGTCTGGCCTTCCTTGCTTATTTGATTGCAAATGCTTGACCTAGCAATACTAAGTTCCCCGTGTGTCATGCCTTCGCCCCCTCCTTTAACTCAAAATATCCGGGCTCCCAGTTTGACCCACCTGTATGTTTCGGCTTAACATAATTCCATCCCCTCCTCTGGAACTCGTCTCTGACATCAAAAAAGGTTTCTTTGTCAAGTTGTTTGTTTATGATTATTTTTTCCCCATTGATCGAAAGGAATCCTGGATGGGCTTTAACAATATCCATCACGGGCTCAGTCTTCAATTTCTGTTCAGGTGCCTGGGGCAGTTTCTGTGCCGGAATCTGCGGAGTTTGGAAATGAGAATTTCCGTTCTGCTGTTTCAATATTCCGAATGGCACAACGACCATTTTCAGAAGATCCTGCAACTCGAGTTCGTTAGGGGGCCTCCCTTCCTGTTGCTTGAATTCCTCGACAATGATTCTCCTTGCTCTTATTGAGTATGCAGTGAACTCACGTATTTCGGCATCGGAGGGGAAGATCATGCCGGGACCTCCATCTTGAGAATTTCCTTGATCTCTACCACAAGAACATCTCCCTCCTTTATGTCCATCTTTTTGCGCACTTCCATTGGAATTTGACCTCTTCCAGCTGTTCCAACTTTAATTGTGGTTATCGCCATATTCTATTACCAGATATGGTAATCGTGATAGATATATTAATGTTTTGTATACCAAAATTGGTATTAGGTATGATAGATCTTTATAAATGCTTTCTTTTTTTATCATAATTGGTATATGGTAGAAGCATTACAGGAGCGACATGCGAGTCAGATTCTCACTTTTGTGTTTAGTCGAGGTAGAATAAAAAAGACCGATCTTCTGGAGATAGTAAGCTCCTCTGACTCCCTTAGTAATACTTTAAGGAAATTGCAAGATGATGGCCTAATCATAATGGAAACTAAGGTTATTGGAAGGAAAACCATTTACATTAGTCTCACCGATAAAGGTCAGGCCGTAGCAGAGCAATTGAAGAAAGCAGAGCAGGTTGCGGAGGGCGGGGAAATTTCTGAGTTCCTGACCGATGATATGAAGATCCTCATATTTCTCCTCAATGAAAAGGAAGCACGGTATGAATCACTTAAAGGGAAATTCGGCAGTGCCTATAGCTCAGTTTCCAGGTTAAAGCAGATGAAGCTCGTTGATGCGAAGATTGATAACAGCAAGTTCCCCAATGAGGAAATTATTTCTTTGACCGACAAAGGGAAAGAGGTGGCCCAGAAATTGAAGGAGATTGATGAAATTTTGGAGCGTGATTAATAATGGCCACGGAAAACAAAAGGTTAATAAATAAAATAATAGATAACATCAATAAATACATATGGAACGATAAAGACTGCTTTAAAAAATACATAAAAAATAACGAAAATTACGATGGAACCATACATGTAAGTGAACATAACAAAGGTGTACCAACAAGACCGATATCCAGAGGAGAAAATATTGTGCCAGGCAAAAACGCTTTAAGAACGGATATTGCATTATTTTGTGGTAGTCAAGAGGATAAGGGGAAAAACATTAGAAAAGAAGTATATAACGGCGAGGTGTATTTGGTAATCATTGAGATCAAGGGTTCTTCAATTATTACCACTCACGAAATACTAGACTATTCTTCGAAGGCAAAGAAACATAAATGCATCTATCCTTGGCTCAGGTACGGGATGGTATGGTCATCGCCTGAAGAAGGCGTCCCAAGAAGATTTTATACGAATAATGAAAGTCTAGATTTTGCCTTCAATTTCAATGGAGATGTAGATAATAACTTCCAAAATTTCTATGAGAATGTTTTAAGAAAACAAATAATAATGTCATTGAATTTGCACAAAATCCATGATGGAAGGACTGGCACCCCTTATTTCAGTTCAAATATAGATTTTGGATATAAGGGGAAAGAAGGTTGCCGAGAAATTGAAGGAGATAGAGGAGGTACTGGAGGAATGATTTTATGACGGAAGAAGGCACCAAAGAAAATTGTAAAAAATGGGCTATACCGATACCTGAAGAAGGAACTGCAGAACTGGTCTATAGTTCGGATGAACTTGCTGATATGCTGGATCTTCATAATAAAACTAGGTGCGACTGCATGGCCCATTACCGAAAATGCCCGTGGATAGTAATTGAGAAAAAAGCAGTCGGGGACATTACTCATGCTGTCAAACAACTTAACGCAACAATTGAAGCTGCCAGAAGGAAAGGGCGCGAAGTAAAGTACGCCTTACTGATATATAGCGGTAAATTTGGCAAGACTGGACAGCTTTATGGACCAAGGCAAAGTAATGATTCACCCACAGGCTCCGTCATGTATAGGGTGCAAAAGACTAAGGTCCAACCAGTTTACGTCTCTAAAAATATAAAGTTGTGGGCATTGGACGAAAGAAAGGTATATGAATACACTAAAAACATAAAGATAAAACTTGATTTCTATGAGGAGTGATACAGCACGGTCAGGACAATTTCTGCGAAACATTTAAATATTATAAAAATTTAATAATCACAAATTCATACATTTCTGGGGAAAAGAGACATGGGACTGTACATTCATTTAAATAGTAAGTTATGGGAAAATAAGGATATATACTACCCTCCGCCTCAATTAAGAGGAGAAGTACTTCTTCTAGTCCTTGATGAATTCAAGAAGTGTTTAAAATCTGAAATTGGTTTCGAACAAGGAGAAGTATCATTGTGGAGAACGGATATTATGGAAGAGCTTGGTGGAGAGAGAGTTGATGGGGAGGCTGAAGAAAAGTTTAAAAGTGAACCAGGACTGATACTCCTGTTAAAGGGATTTATAAATGTCAAAGAGAAAATTCCAGTCAGGGTTGTAGTAAGCAATGATCGGGATTTCAGAGTGGTATTTGGTGATTTATATTTAGAAGTTGAACCTGAATCACAATATGAGGATATCGTGGAGTTGCTTCATAGCTTCAATGAAGAAGAATTCAAGAGTTTCTTAGGTAAGATCACGGAAACATTATCAGAATTTAATAAGAATTCGGTAAGAAGAATCGCAGTGGGGAATTATGAGATTAAAAATATTATTGATTATGCATACATCAGTCAGTTTCCTGTGAATAAAGACATAACGGAGATGTATTACTTATATAAGCCATCTGGCGTTAATGTTGAACCGGTCAGGAATATAATAGACATGACGGCAGAAACCGTTCTGAACAATAAGGATTTTGAGGATGAAGTACCACCGGTTATCCAATCTAGCAAGTCAGCGTTCACGGAAAAGAACGCAGTTGTGAAATTCCTATCCGAGATTGATAGAGTCAAAGAAATTGTAAATAATGTGTCAAATGATTACCTGAGAATAGACACGACTCATAGCTTGGTGATCCAGTTCCCCAGGTCAAGGGATGAAAGGGAGGAGTTCTACGCGATTATTAGAGACAAGATAATAACCCCTCTTTTTTCTGTCTTCCCGCCCAAGAATATGATATTAGAAAATTATTTAGAAAAAATAGATGAGCAATCCCATAGGTTCTAGGTGCCTTATTATAACAATTCCATCTCTTCCATCAGCGTCTTTGCCCTCTCGTTCGCTACCCTTGAGATCACGTACTGCATCTTTTCCTCTATGTAGTTTATCATATCCTCCCTGGTCTCCGTCTCATCCATAGCCTTCCTGAAAATCGCATAGTCCAAGTCAAACTGGTCCTTCCTCCCGATAACATATTCCTTCACAAATCCGTTGTTTTTCATGTTTATCACATCCCAAAATTTCGGAATTGATATTTGAATTTTGCAGCTGTTTTTGAAAAATGAGGGAAATGAAAAAATGAACATATGTCCGAATTCTCCAGGCATGGAAGGTGGATAACATTCGAACATACAAATGTATTTCAGTGGTTATGACCAAGGAATTGTTTCCCTTCAGAAGTATTACATATTATTAAAGACTGGAATCTGGAAAATATTGAAATAACACATTATTTATATTCATATGATGGGAGATAATCAAGAATTGATTCATTTTTTGAAGGAGGGGGGACGATTCTATGGAGAAAATTGAAGTGGTTTTAAAGAAATATTTTGCGGGGCTTGGCTATGATGGTTATTCCGTGAAGCTACCAGAAGGAGGAATGATAAATATGAGGATTTCGAAGAATGTCCTAAAGGAGCCAAAACCTGAAACTATGAAGGTGACGCCGGAATGGGAAGATTCAGTTGATATGGTGGGTAAAGAATGAAATGCTTGAAGAAGTTAACGTTGATTGGGGATGTGTTTAAGGAATAAGGAGAGGGGAAAGAGGTGAAGGAGTTAAGAGTTACGGGCGAGGTAGTTGAAGACACTGTTTATCCTAATCTATATTTATTTGAATACGTAATTGAACACAGAATCTCAGACAGTGATGGAAAATTAGACAAATCGATCGGAATTAGAAATTTTAAAATCAGATTATATATTAATAACGAAGAGTTTTATAGATTGGGGAAGCCGAAACTAATCAATAAAACTATCAGACCTTTGGAAGAGAAGTCAGTAAGGATATTTTCAAAGAAGAAAGATCATGTGGAAGTAAATAGCTACTTAATAGGAGATGATCAATTATGTTAAACCAAAGTCAACCGGTAGATTGTTATTTTGAGCCAACAGACTCGATAAGTTCATTCGAGTTAGTAAATTCCAATTCTACCTTTATTGGTGGAGTTTATTTGATGTGCGATAAAGGGCACGTATTAAAATATTATAGAGGGCCTCATGGGTCTATAGAGCCTGATGCAGTCTCGACTACTATCGAACGATTAAAGGATAAATACCCCATGTTCTTCAAGAGCAATATTCCAGCCGATGTCATGGAACATTACTTTTATGCTATTTCCTTTATTACAACCGAATATTGGGCCGGGTCAGCTTATAGCATTAGGACGCTCTTGGAAAGATTAATCTATGATAATTATGGACCTTACTTTTTTTCAGGAAATTCTTACTTAAACTTTAAAACAGATAAAGAAGAATTAGAGAAGATTTATTCTAGAATAGGTAACATAGGTTTCCAACTATTCGTAGACACGATTTTGAGTGAAAGTACGAAGGAAGAAATTAAAAAAGTAAATGATGAAATTAAAAAAGGAAAGAAACCTGATACTAATAGAGGTATAAAAATTGGAAAGAATCTTAATGATCTTATGATAATGATAAATAAAATTGAAGATGATCCAGCTAACGAAATCATTTTAGATCAAAATCAATACCAAGAATTTCAAAGTCAATATAACGTTCTTTCAGAAGGACTGCATCCAAGAACACCTATTGGTAGTCCAGAAATTGACAAAGCATTAAACGTCGTACTCAATGGTTACCAAAGCTATTTTAACAAAAATAATACTTGGAGGGTTAAGTATGACTGAGGAACAGTTTGAGAAAGTGCTATCACTTCAAGTGTCTGTTCAAATAATTAAGCACATATCCTCTGGATTATACCGGTCTCCGGCAAGTGCAATTAAGGAGCTTCTTAGTAATTCATACGATGCAGATGCAAAGAACGTGGTTGTCGAGTTTCATTTCCTATACGATGAAGAATCTAAACCTTCACTACAGAAGATAACCGTAAAAGATGATGGAATTGGGATGGATCTAAATAACTTAGTATACGCATTTACACACATCGGAGGAAGCTTGAAGGATTTAGATGAGGAGAAGAAAACTAAAGAGCTGAAAAGAGATGTGATAGGCAGACTAGGAATTGGGATGCTTTCTGTCGCATCGGCATGCAGAAGTTTCACAGTAAAAACTAAGAAGAAGGGCGAAGACAGTGAATATCGGGCGGAAATATCTCTTAGCTTCTTCGATGACATTAGAGAGCTAAAGGAGAGCATGGACAAATTTTCCATAGGAAACGTGAAGATAACATCTACAAAGTGCCAACCTGATCAATCCTATACAATTGTTGAAATAACTGACTTTAAGCCTCCATTTCTAGCAAACATACTCGAGAATATAGACGAATCATATTTCTACAACACACCAGTTAAGAAAACTTCAGAAGATGATATGAATATCTACTTTGTCAATTTTGTGGAGAAAATGGGAGAATTACAAAAACTTGGAAAATTACCAGTATTTGACCAAATAATTGAACAGCTGGGTCTAATGTCGCCGGTAGAGTATCTTCCGGACGGTCCTGTACGACCAACCATCATGGACAGAGACGGGCAAAAAAAGGACATTCCAGGTGCAACAGATGAAATTTTACTATCAATCAAGAAGAAGCTTAAAGATGCCAACTTCAACGTATTTTTTAAGATAATCAAGAAAATGGAAGGAGGGATATCCCCACCGAGTGAGAATGAGTTCAAGCTGTTTAAGCCAATCAGATATCCGCTTGATTATGACCTCAAGCAAACTCCCTTTGAGGAGCTTGACCCTTACGTATATACCTTTACAAATTTTCCAGGATACGAATTGGAAAATGAGGCAGGTAAAAAAAATAAAGCGTTAATTAGGGTGTATGCCTATCATCAGAACGCCAGAATACTCCCGCACGAATTCAGGGGTATTTTATTCAGAGTTTTTAATGTAGCAATAGGAGATATTTTTAGAGATGAGCTAAGGCTTTATAGCGAAAACCCGGTAGTTTTGCATCAATTGGAAGTTGAAGTATATCTTGACGAAGGCTTTGATTCTATAGTTAATCTGGACAGGGAAAGTTTGTATGAAGGGTCCAGAGCATATATTTATCTTAGGAGTTACTTGGATAATGTATTCAAAGGGGAGGCTCCAAAAAAGCCATCAATCATAAGACAAACATCGGAGGAGAGTTCCGACCGTACTGCACAGGAAAATGTTCTTGGGGCAACAGAGGCAACCAATGAACCAAAAATGAGACCGGAAGATGAAAAATTTTATAATGAACTTATGTCATCATTGCCTAAAAAACCAGGATTAATAGAAATAATAAAATCGAGAAGAGAAAGACAAAGAAAAAAGAAACTTGAAAAGAAGAATCCGATGATAATTGTGAAAAAAAACATTCTTTCCAAGTATAATGCTGACGTTGTGAAACCAATATACACAACAAACGAAGATGAATTTGGAAAAATAATTGCCGAAGAAGGTGAATTAAAGGTAACAATCCCAAAAGTAAAGGGGCCAAGGTCTAAAGTGTGGGATAGCATTTTTATTACGGCGGCTGCGATGGGGCCTGTTGATGATAAGTTTAGGAAGGACCTTATGAAAACACTCTATGAAATATACAAACTTTCAGAAAATAAGAAGGATTAAAACTCCAAGTAACCATTAATTGTATTGTTCATACCTTCCAGAATTGATTAAATTAGTTATGACTTCTACTTCCTTATCAGTAATAAGTTTCACTTCGGTATCTGATTCTAATTTTTTTAATTTTTTTAATATTTCAAGTCTGAACTCCTTTTTGAGCCTCCCTTTCACTCCATTTTTCCTGATATATCTGTTTTCATCTTTCCTGCTTTCCCTCATTAGCCATTCTCTGAACTCCAACAATTTCTTAGATGTGATATCACCTTGAGCAGAAAGTGCCATCAAAGTTTTATCTCTCCTGACGACAGTGCACATCCAACAACCAAATCTCATCGTCGTGTTCCCATATAGGTCTATAACATACTGAACCTCTGGTACGACCTTCTTAGCGGAAAATGCAAGAAAAGCCCATACTTCTTCTGTTGACCAGTGTATGATGGGAGCTGCTACATCAATTCCTTGCTGGCTCATCCAGACATCGCCACCGCACTCGTTAGCAACTCCATTTAGACATGAATTCTTAATCCTTCCATCTCTTTGAGAGCTTTCCCCCAGTCGAAGTCCCGTTATGAATACCCCGCCATCATTGTGCAGTTTTCTTGAGGGTTTTATCTTTATCTTATCAGTACACCATCTAAATCTTGGGCCCGGGGGAGGATACCCCCTTCCTATCATTCTTACCCAGTAGGTATCATTTATGTCCGGGTAGACGATATTAACCTTAGCAGGGTATCTGACTTCAATCGCCTCAAGGAAGGAATGCGCTACCGCAGTCATTTGGGGAATTTCCAGCATTGTATCAGAATAAGTTATGTTAAGGTCTATGTCAGGATGCAATTCTTTCATATACAAGGCCATGACAACAAGCGCAGTGCTGTCTTTTCCGCCTGAATAAGTGATTATCCACTTCTTGTTTTTCTTATACAGTTTCTCGAATATAGCCACACTCTCGTTAAATTTCTCTGTAAAAAATGATGAAACGTAAAATATTAAAGGCTCATTCTTTATTTCATAAGACGAAATGACAGATTCCATAATTAATAAGTACATAATCTCAAGAATCATAAATTTTATCTAGGTTCTATTGATAGTAAGAAGTTGATTATACTATTACTGGGTTGCCATAACAACTGTTTTATATTTACTTTAAGTAATGCCAAGAGTGCTCACAATTAAAAATCTTTATTTGGAAATTTCCACCAGTACCCACACCCCCATCTCACTTTTCCATGATTGTTGAGGGGATTGGAATAGTCTATCACCTTGTTGGGTTCACCAAATATCTCCTCCATTCCTCCATCGAAACTCGAGAGGTTGAGGATGTAGGATCCCTTGTGAGCTTCCATTTTAGATTTCAGGTCCTTCATATCGTTCATGGAGAAGCTGTAGCGGTATTTTTTGCCGGAGGATATGTAAGGCGGGTCTAGGTAGAAAAACACCCTTTCCCTGTTATACCTATCCATCAGATCACGGAAGTCCATGTTTTCAATCACCCAGTCCCTGACATAGAGGAAATTCTCAATAGAGAACCTCTTTACCTTGTAACCCTTGTAATATCTTCCATAAGTGGAACCATCACCCATGTATGAATATGTTTGAAGATATAGCACCTTGAATGCCGTGTTCACATCATTCCTGAAATGCCTCCTTCTCATTTCCCTGAAAACGCCGCTGTGACTGAATGCAAGCCTTAGCTTCCTGGAGAGTTGGAGCCTCTTCCTCGGGTCCTGGAGCACTTTGAACGTTATGTAGAGTTCTCCATTAATATCGTTGTACACCTTCATCTTCTTCCATTCCTCCGGAATGTTGAGCAATACCTTTCCCGATCCTCCAAACACGTCAACGACAACATCAAAAGAGCTTAGATGCTCTCCCATTATCCCTAGAATATCCTTGAGCTGGTTGAATTTGCCACCGTAGTACGGGAAGAGGGATTTCATATTGATTGTCAATATGACAATCATTTTCTTGCTTAAATGATTTCCTATTCAGCAAACATTATAGTGTTGTTTTTCATTTATTCATAATGGACCAGCTCAGGGTACTGGAGAAGCAGAGCGGATTCCTCAGGCTGATATACTACCTCGGGGAGAATGGAGAAAAAACCATAACGGAGATAATGGAGGGAGCTGATATCCCAGTTCACCAGCTGTATGCAAGCATTGAAAAGGCTCTGCAGCTGAAGCTCGTAAAAAAGAGGATAGATGCGACGAGCTACCCCAACAGGAACATAATATCACTGACCAGAAGAGGAAAGGAATTATCGACGAAGCTTGAAGAAATCACTGGTCTCCTCAGTCCGGAATAGTTTAAATTTAAATCGTAATACGAGAACGTCCGCCTCCTGTTGGCCCCTCTAACTTGCGGGGGGCGGATTCTGGATAATTACTCTATTCTATTACTTTTTAAAAAATCGGTTATGGATAAATATTTGGTGCAACTTATTTTTTTAACCAAGTGATGTTCGGCCTAAACTTAGTGGGACACATTCAATATGATACAAGTTACGCGATACTGTTAATTTTCCACTTGTAAGACTATAGAACTGAGACGAATTAATTCCGTTGATCCGGCTGAATTCATTTCATAAAATCTTTAAGTACCTTATCGATTTTATTTACTTATGGATACTACGATACTAATGAATTTCATCATTCCTGTAATTACAGGAGTTTTCACAATTCTTTCAATCATTATAGGATGGCAATCTTGGAAGTATCTATCTTACGGGATTCGTCGAAAAGTTGTTGAGATAATATTTGGAAAGATTAAATTAAATTATAAAGACGGGAATTCCAAAAGACCTTTCGATACCCTAGGTACGTTAATGATAAATACCTATGGAATTAAGTACCTTTACAAAATATTCTATTTCTTTGCGTTTCTATTTCTTTCCGATTTTATACTTGACCGCTATTTTCCATTATATCCTATTTGGGATGGGATTTTATTTTCCTTTTTCTACATAGTAATCTTTCTTATTATTCTACCCCTCCCGCTACGTAAATTAATAAAGATAGACAAGTCACTTATCATTAGTGATAAGGGGGCGACTAAAATGGAAGTGAGAAAATACGAGATCATTTCATCAACCCACTTTTTCACTTCTGATTTAATTACAGGGTGGGAATCCCTATCTCTCTTTTTTGTTTCTATCTATATTCTAAATCTTTCGAGTATTAGATCTCACGAGGCATTATACTCATACCTCTTCATTTCGGGATTTATAATCAGCTCTTTCTTTTTTGTTTTTATGATAATCGTCTCGAGACCCCGCAGACATGAAAGCATTTACGTGGATTTAGAAGACAGAATTTATAGTGATCTCTATCGTGATAACTCTGTTGTCGACATAATCGTTCATACTATGGGTGGATCTAAAGAGGGGAAGGTTATAGGCGTTGGAGATATGCTCATCCTGCGTGATGCAAAAAATGGAGGCGGTACGGAAATATACATACCATGGGGGAATATCATATTCTTTGAAATCATTCAACTTAGGCATTGACCAAAGTCCTGAACTATATCAATTTATGATTTGCAAAGTCTCTAAATTAATAATGGTTATATGCTAGATTAAAGAACATTAATCCATTGGCGCCATTTAGCAGTATCCCACTTAACACGAGTATAGAATTAAACAACGTGATACATGAAACTTGAAGAGACCCCATAACTCCTCAGTTAAGATTAATAATGTTTAAGTCAACATTGTAATAACATCAGGTCCGCCTCATGTTGACCCCTCCTCAATTGCAGGGGGTGAAATCATTAGGTTTGTGTAGGAAATTTTCTTTTTAATGCAAGTACTGCCCAACGCGAACTATCAAGTAGAGGGCTCTGGAAAATCCATGATGTAAATAATACCAACAGTTCAGACTAGAACTCCTTAACATTTAGATACAGTTCTGGTATTCTATCCTCCCTGACTCTAAATTTGGTTCCATGATTGTGACCACTTCTTGCATCGAAATCCACTAGGACAAGACCACTTTTAATGCCTGCGATAAATTTTCCTTTATCGAATTCAGTAAGCATATATATTTTATTGTACCTATATTCTTCTGTTCCATTTTCCTTTTTCACATCAGCTTCTACAAAGAAACAATTGTACAACTTTGTGGCTGCTTTGTGATAAAGATCATCCAATCCCCAGTAAGGTTGTGGGTTGAGTTCTCTTAAATGACCTACTCTTACTCTGACACTGTTAAGCCATTCGCTGTGACGTGGTGACACGTTAGTATAATCAAACGATACCATAAGTTTCGTTTCATCCTTATCAAAAACAAGACCAAATCCCCTATCCGTTCGCGATTGAAAATTAATGGTCTGTCGAAAGCTCATTTCCGTTTCAGGATACTTTATCCCTGCTTCCTCGTGTCTCCATCCGTATTTTGGGAGTAGAATAGACGGAACAAATCTTGCGCCACGAGGAGACGGCTCTAAATGAAATAGCGTCGTCAGGGAATTGGACCCGGACCTGTGAGTTTTAAGCTCCCACTCCGCAGAGTTTGGAATCGGAAGATTGTTCTCTTTGATGCCGAGAAGGTCTTCCAATGTATTTCCAACTCCGCCTGCGTTATGGGGTCTTCTATTGGTGATCCATCCACAATTTCTGATTTCTACTAATTTTTTTATAAGTTCTTCTTTAGTGTATATTGGTCCCGTTTTCTACACCTCTTTGACTTTTTCAGAGGTCCTGTCATTGTCGGGTCTCCAGAAATCAAGAAGGTACTCAAAGGTCACGCCCATCGTTATATAATTTGATGGCCAGCCAAAAATACCAATTTTATTTACGAGGTCCGTTCTATCCCATATTATAATATTTCTTAGTTCGTAACCTCTTTTTCTAAGTTCGTCAATTAGATTAACATGGATCGTTATCCTGCGATCTTCCCACCACATATCTGGAACATTGATTACAACATGTCCTTTCTTCTTCACAAGAGGTTTCAAGTTTTCAAATATATTTCCCATTTCATTGGTATATTGTTCAATTGGTAAAGTTCCGAGGTCCCTAGAGTCTTGAGAATACTGCTCCACCTTACCAAGTTGACCATTATCCCGATACCTTCTTGACTTATTCTTCCTTTTCCTGTTGAGTAGGTTGGCGTAAGGCGGTGAAGTGAATATCAAAGATATCTCATTTTCCCCAATGTAATACTTGATATTCCTTGCATCATCTTGAATTGCGACCTGAATTGAATTATTGGACAATTTTTCTGAAAGCAGACGTGACCTCGATAACTCGATGTAATTCCCCTGCAGATCAAACCCCACTGCATTCCTATCCAGGTCCTGAGCAGCTACAAGAGTCGTACCGCTCCCAACGAATGGATCAACTACAAGCTCTCCCCTATGCGTGAACAATTCAATGACGCTTTTAGCCAAGGAGATCGGGAACGTTGCGGGATGAATTTCCTTGTCTCTTATGTCCCTCTTCTCGTAGTAGAATTTCCATACTCCAACTTGTTTCTTTAGCCATTCCTTGGCGGTCAAGCAATTAATGTGATTTTCCTCGCATTCACACGTCCTAGTATAGCCTATATTTAGTGGCTTCCTGTGGTATTTATCTCCCTCAAATATGGCTTTTGGCAGCATTAAAGCTCTATTATTATTGGCATCGCTTATAATAGGGAGATCATCATCCATACTTAGAAGTATATATACTCTTTTTTATTATATGTTTCGACAAAATCCAAGAATTCTTTTTCTTTTTGCGGGGACCACGAAACGGAATGACAAACCTCCTTGATGAAGCTCTTAAGGGAAGAATAGATCATGTCACTTTAGCATTCATGAAAAACAACAAAGTGATAATGGACTAATAACAAGAAAAGGATGAACGAATCACATGCCCTTAGTATATGAGATATATATCTGTGTTCTACAGATTTCCGAGTTTTTCTTTCATCGACTATCCGTATAATAATGTCAAAATAAATTTATTTCTGCCTGGTAACTAAGAATTATGCTAAGGAAACGGGAAAGGGGGTATGCACAAACCGTTCGGTTTCTGCATACCTAATTTGTAAAAGCCTTAATGAATTTCCCCGCTGTGCATCTAATTGCACAAAATCATGAAGAAGCTAAGAATACAGATCTCTATGACTGATTATCATTCTCACAGTGGAGATCTTTAACCCGACCCTGCCTGCGATCTCCCCGTACCCTGCGCCCCTCTGTTTTAAGCGGATAACCTTCCTGGCAATCTCTATCTCCTCTGGCACCTGGATGAATTCTCCTGTTTTTGATGGATCCGGGTTGGCCCTGAAACCATAAGCCGGTCTCCCTATCCTTTTCTCGGGGAGCCCGTTCTCCCTGCGTGTCTCGTTCTCCTTCAGGAGTCTGGCCAGACCGTCCTTTGTCCGGGAAGATATCAGGACGTCCTCGAACTGGGCAATCGCCCCGAGGATGTGAAGGAGGAGTTCAGAGGTGGGGTTGTTCCACCCGGGGTCTATGTTTATTCCCGAGTCTATGAGTATCATCCCCACTTTCTTATCATGAAATATAGACGTTATTTCGGCAAGGTCTTTCATAG
>Ga0078972_1011898_pt1 | contig 15299 bp, 9 predicted proteins | sample YelNatPaOPGAMG01_FD_67568 | JGI IMG/M metagenome (GOLD analysis project Ga0078972, IMG submission 67568) | Hot spring thermophilic microbial communities from Obsidian Pool, Yellowstone National Park, USA - OP-RAMG-01 (SPADES assembly) (version 2) | ecosystem: Environmental > Aquatic > Thermal... | reverse complement strand
GAAGGATCTCTATCCGACCCATCCATCATCATCGATTATCGTGCGCACCGCTGTAAGCTTCACCACTCCCTCACCAAAACTTCCCCCAACCGGGTTAAAAATGTCAAGATAGAAGTATTCATCCGGCTCCGGGATTGTATCACCTATGATTTCAACAGGTATTACCGCATGATTCTCGCCAGGATAGAGATTGAGTCTGCCACTTACTGGAATGTAGTCGCTGCCTGCTTTTGCGGTGCCATCTCTCGTTGCGTAGTCAACACTTACTATTTCATTTGGATTGCTACGCTCTCCGATGAACTGAACAAGGAAGTAGACATAGGTGGTACCGCTATTTCCCTCGAGCACCACCTTTTTGACCTCCTCGGGCTTACTCGGGGCATTTGGGTAATGGAGACGCAGGCTTTGGTCGATCCATTGCTGGTAAGCGCTTACCCTCTGCCATCCGGCGACTTCGCCGAAGCTGCTGTTTGTGATATGGTCGATGTCGGGGTTTGTACCATCGTAAGATAGGCTTGCCACGTATGTTGCCACGCCAGCGATTTTCCCCTGCAAAAAGGCGGGGCTACCGCTATCACCGGGGGCTATAAATCCCTCGTCCAGCCCGAGCCCAAGGTCACTACAATGGATCAACTGGCCCAAAGCATCGTTAGCCTCTCTGCCATTGTCAAAGTCCGCAATGAGCTGCGTGCCAGCTTTTGGATTCCAGTCTATTGTCGATCCAAGGAAATCTTTAAGTTTGGAGGCATCCGCATCAAACCGGTTTTTTACTTTTAGCCGGATATGGGGAGTGGAGGCTGAATAGATAGCGCCCGTACTTCCTGTGCCCGTCAGGCCATAGCCTACCATTGTAAAAACCTGCCCGACTTCGTCACTATTCCTATAAAGTTCGTAACGGTTCGCATCGACTGGAGGCGGCTCGGAAAGCCACAAAAGTGCAAGGTCATTGGTACAATTCCGATCGTATTCCGGATGGATAAGGATTTCTCTGGCAGTTAAGGTTTTGGTTCCACTTGGCGTTTCAAAGGTCACGGTTGCTTTGCCTTCCCCATCTTCAAAGAGGTGGGCTGAGGTGAGGATTGCTCGGCCGTCGTAAAGCAAGGCCCCTGTGGCGTAATACCCATCAAAGCTTACCCGCACAACCCCGTCGTAACCTTCACCAGGATGGACGTCGTAGCGAGAGTCAGCGGAGTAATCGACCGGGGTGACCATTACTGCCTCCCTATAAAAAATAGTTGCAGGCCTTCTCCCTGGAGTGAGCCCCTATCTGGATTCTCAGTCCTTCGCTTAGCCTTTAGGAACCCAGTAGCTAAAGGGCTGAGTTTCCAGAGATCGGACTTTTTCACTTTTTTCGTGTGTAAAATGTTACCAGAAGTGCGGATTTTATTTCAACCAGAACATTTGCCAGAGGGGTCCACCATTATCCAGTAAGCCCTTTTACCCATTCGATCTGCTTTGGGAGGCAGACCTTTCTAAGGTCAAAGTTTTCTTTGACGAAGCTACGTGCGTTCTCACCCAGTCGTTTTCGTTCTTCAGGGTTTTCGATCAATCCGCATATTTCATCCACGAGTCCTTTTACATCGAAGAAATTCACAAGCCTACCTGTCTTTTCATGCTCGATTACCTCCTTTACAGGAGCTGTGTCGCTTGCCACAACTGCTGAGCCTACTGCCATCGCCTCAAGTAAGCTCCAGGAAAGCACAAAAGGATAGGTAAGATACACATGGACGCTTGAAAGCTGAATTACCGCAAGAAAGTGGTCATAGGGGATGTTACCCAAGAAAAAAACTCTCTTCCAATCGTCCTCGGTTATTTTCCCGCGAACCTCGTTTATAAAAATATCTTTCCAATTTCTGAGCCCTCCATAACGGTTCGGGTCGGGTGGAGCACCATAGGAGATACCACTTCCTCCAACGATCAAAACATAAGCTTTTGGTCTTCTCTTGAGTATTTCAGGAAGCGCTCGCATGAAGATATGATACCCCCGATAGGGCTCAAGGTTCCTGTTCACAAAGGTAATGACTTCATCTTTTTTCGTAAGCTCAAGCCTCTGGTTAATGGTAACTTTGATCCCTGGGTTCGGCTTCACGACATCGGTGTCTATCCCGTCGTGAACAACGGTAATCTTACTTCGGAAAGGCTCAGGAAATGTGCTTGCCTGCCATTTAGTGGGCGAAATCCCCGCATCGGCAAATTCAAAGTGTAGCATGTAGTTCAGGTTTTTAAGACGCAAACGGCAGACCTCTCCAGGATCAGTGCTTGGAAATTCAGGGTCAAAATTTACATCGGCGCCGTATGCATGGTAGAAAAATTCGCAATAGATGCCAAGCTTCGCTTCCGGCCAGACATCCTTTATAAAGAGGCTTTCACCCCAGCCTGGATGGGCTATGATTATATCGGGGTTAAATCCTTGCTCCCTAAGCTCTAAGGCCTTTCTAAAACAGGCCTCAGCTCTGATAACCTTGGTTTCAAAATCAACAAGCCAGCGATGAATACCCGGCGTGCTACCTCTGGTTGCCGTATAGGGAATAAGCTTTACCCCTTGCCATTCCTCAGCGTTTACCCTTTGCATCGTCATGGCAAGCACCTTGTGCCCCTCTCTTGCAAGGGCTGGTGCAAGGTGCTTAAACTGCCCCGGAAAGTTTTGATGGATAATAAGGATGTTCATGGGTCTAAATTTTACCACAGAGGGGGCTTACGGAAAATGCTCCCGGGCGAGGGCTCGAAGAGCCTCCTCATCCATCGGGCTTTTAGTGGCAAGCGCCCAGAGGTCGTAGTAAGGATGCCCTCGGCGCATACTGGCAACGCTCTTAAAACCCGCTGCCTGCAAGGTCCCAACGAGCACCCTTTGCGTAAAACCACAGTGATGGGCCATGTAGAGATTACCCCTGGCCAGGCTTGGTCTATGCCCGTAGATAATGTCGATAGGAGCGATCGGTCCCGCAGGAGAGACATAAGCAGTCTCTGTTAGCTTATCCTCGGCAACAAGGGCGCAGACGGACTGCAGGTCAGGGCAGGTGATAACCGCAAAGCCTTCTGGCTTAAGCACCCGCAGGAACTCCCTAAGCGCAACGGGCACCTCGTGGGGATAAAGGTGCTCAATAGTGTGGCTTGTGAAAATGGCATCTACAGATTCATCAGGCACGGCTGACATGTCAGTGATGCTGGCTACGATATCAGGCTGGACTCTCGGGTCTATATCAACCCTGATCTCCTGCCACTCGGGCTTGTTGAACCCTCTCGTTGTCTGGTCCTTGCGCTTTCCGCCGCAGCCGATGTGAAGGAAGGCGGGCATCGTGCCGTCCGTCTTAAGGATCAACCGAGCTAGGCGGGTTGCAGAAAAAGAACAGGCGCGTGTCCCATAGTTAACAAAAACCCCGTCCCCCAAAGGGACGGGGTGAGTTACAGTATTGGGGGGCATACACCCCCACCCTGCTACGCGAAATTATTGGTGAAGTTGCTGGACAAATCGACCAGGCCCGCGATCTTGATAATCATGTCGGTTCCATCGACGAAAGTCGTGTAAACGCTTCTGTCTTCGATCACATAGGTGTCACCGCCAAATTGGAACCACCGCACTATGGCGTCTGTGTCGCCATTACCAGCCGCGGCGAGGTTCGCCGCTTCGATTAGGGTCGATGCGATGCTGACGTCGACAGGGGCGCTGAAGAACTGCACGGTTCCCTTATGGTCAATGCCGATCTTGTCTGTGCCCGGGACAAAGTCGGTGATGGTGACCAGGGACGTGAGGGTTGAGTATATGTGGCCACTTTGCGCCCCGACGAAAATATCGGCGCCGTTGCCACCAGTCAGGATATCCTTCCCGTCACCACCTATGAGAGAGTCATCACCTGCTCCGCCGATTAGGGTATCGGCACCCTGGCCGCCAGTGATGGTATCATTCCCCGCACCGCCAATCACAACAAGCTTGCCGTTAGTTTCTTTAGAACCATCGACTGTCAGTGTGCCCGTAAGCGCCGAACCGTCTATTGTCAGCGTCGCGCCAGAAGCAATGTTGGCATCAGCCAGAGTGATGCTCAGATTCTTAGTCATGTCTCCACTTACCGTGATCTTCTCAATGCCAGTGATGTTAGCATTAAGACCTTGGGTGATGTCACCACTCAGGTTATAAACAATCTGGTCAGCTGTTCCACTGCCACCTTTAATATTACCAGTCAATGCAGCATTCGCATTCACTGTAAGGTTCTTAGTGTAGCCAGTAGCATCCACATTATCATTAGCACCAACAAGCACAGTTAAATCTTTGTCAAAGCTTGATCCAACATTTACCGTATCAGCACCATCGTTTGCCCTAACATCTACCGTAGTGATACCTGCTGCTGCCGCAGCTGAACCTAAAGTCAATGTTAAATCGCCAGAAGCCACGACCTTTTCAACTGAAGTCACATTGCTAAATGCGCCGTCACTAACGGTACCGCTCACTTTAATTGTATCAGTACCCTCACCACCTGCAATAGTGTCCGCACTCGTGAGATTGCTTCCCATCACAAAGGTGTCATCACCTTTACCACCTGAAAGATTGTCACCAAAGGTCGATGCCGTGCCAGTGATGGTATCATTCCCCGCACCGCCAATCACAACAAGCTTGCCATCTTGTTCGGCAGAACCATTGACTGTCAACTTACCAGTGGTAAGTGCCGAACCGTCTATTGTCAGCGTCGCGCCAGAAGCAATGTTGGCATCAGCCAGAGTGATGCTCAGATTCTTAGTCATGTCTCCACTTACCGTGATCTTCTCAATGCCAGTGATGTTAGCATTAAGACCTTGGGTGATGTCACCACTCAGGTTATAAACAATCTGGTCAGCTGTTCCACTGCCACCTTTAATATTACCAGTCAATGCAGCATTCGCATTCACTGTAAGGTTCTTAGTGTAGCCAGTAGCATCCACATTATCATTAGCACCAACAAGCACAGTTAAATCTTTGTCAAAGCTTGATCCAACATTTACCGTATCAGCACCATCGTTTGCCCTAACATCTACCGTAGTGATACCTGCTGCTGCCGCAGCTGAACCTAAAGTCAATGTTAAATCGCCAGAAGCCACGACCTTTTCAACTGAAGTCACATTGCTAAATGCGCCGTCACTAACGGTACCGCTCACTTTAATTGTATCAGTACCCTCACCACCTGCAATAGTGTCCGCACTCGTGAGATTGCTTCCCATCACAAAGGTGTCATTACCATCGCCGCCCGAGAGATTGTCAGCACCTGTGCCTGCGACAATGGTGTCGTTGCCGCTTGATGTCGTCACCGTCGCACCGGTGGTATTGTCTAACACATCAAAGTAAGCGTTGCCAAAGTATGCGGTTGAATCCACAGTCGATACCCCGTCGGAGAATTTGATTTCAAGATTGGCAGCGTTGCCGCCGATAGTGACTTTAGTCACGCCAACGTCTTGGGTGTTAAGGGCAAACTTACTGTCTACGCCATTCGCTGTAAGAGAAACATTCTCCAGCTTATTCGTGCCGGCGGTCTTGGTCAAAGTCACGGTGCCAGTCACGCCATTGCCACCCACGCCATTGACCGTCAGATCGAGCGTATCACTTGGCCCGGCAAGTGCAGCGTCAGTGTATCTCAGGGTCGTCGTCCCGCTGCTGTTATTAATCACCACCTTCGCCGCAGCATTGCTGATGTTCTGGAAGGTCAAGTTGTGTCCGACGCTTGTGTCATTCACCAGGGTGGTGTAGCCAGTGCTATTCTGGAGATCTAGGGTGGCATCATCCGTGGCAGTGATGTTAATATTTTCGATGTTCTTCAGGGTGGGAGCCACAGTAACTGCCCCAAGCGTTGCGTACAGGGTATCGTCGCCACCGCCCCCGTCAAGCCTGTCACTTGTGTTCAGGGAGTTAGCGTTGGCTACGCCGTCAAAGGTATCTGCACCATCGCCGCCAGTGAAGTTGTTGACGCCGGCAGTAAGCGTGAAGGTTTGGCCTGTTACCGGCGGATTTGTGAGGATGTAATCACCAGTATCTGCGATCGACTTTACATCGTCTAAGACCTTCGACTGGACTGCAGGGTTTGATGCGTCAACAAGGTAAATCTTAGCTGCAATTCTATCTGCGTCAGCGATTCCGGAATAAGTGGCCGCATATTTTGTTCCCGTTGCGTCATCATTTGGTATACCATCACCATTTGGGTCGAGGTAGTTGGTGAACCATGTAGCATAGGCAAGCTTTTCGTTCAGGTTTGCATAGTCCAATCCATATTGCACAGAAACGACGCTTATCAGAACATCAGCTACAGATTTTCCTGAGAAACTGCTTTTTTCAGTTGCTGTTGCGTTGCGACCGAATGCGTTGCTATAGATCTTGTCAATCAATAGATCTGTAAGATTCGTTGGATCCGCAATAACGCGAGCTCTTGCCTCATCCGAGTTGATAAAACGGACGATTAGATCCCTTACAGCAGGAGAATCAGGAGCTGCATTATCAGGAAGCTGGCTTGCCCAGTAGCGGAGTCCTCCAGGGTCTGCTGGTCTTCCGTAAAAAGCGATGTACAGCTTTTGGATTAGGTCAACATTTGTCTGCCAGGCCATATATTTACCTCCTTTCTTTTTTACTTTCGGGGATCAAAGATCCTTTTTCCCCCTTCTTTTGGGAAATTACCTCGCATGAGAGCAAATCCCGTTAATTCTACTTTTAACTTTCCTCTGAGCCAATGTCAAGTCTTTTTTTCACCTCCTTTCAGCATTTTTCCCCTTTGTCCTTTAAGCAAAAATTGTATATGTGTAAAGCAGGCTTGTCAAGAGTTTTATTAAAGATTTTTAAGCGATTTTTTTAAAAAAATGGAGAGCCTTTCGCTTAAGCTTTTCCAGTCATAGCGGGATTTTGCGAGACTCCACGTATTTTCCAGCATTTTTTCGAGGTTGCCGAGGCTTAAAACCTCTCTTATTTTTTCTGGAAAATCTTTTATGTCTGAAACGAACAGGCAGTTACTATCAAAATCGAATCCCCTTATACCAAAGGGCGTAGTGATAACGGGAAGGAAGAAGGCTATGTACTCTATAAGCTTTAGGTTACTTCCAGAGCCTGACTCGATAGGGTTTAAAGCAAAGTCGCATATGGACAAGAGGATATCCTTTTCCTCTTCGGAGAGGAGGCCAAGGAGCTTGAGGTTTGGGGGGCTTTTACTCAATCCTTTTTCACAGACAGAGCCAAAAACAAGAAAAAGAATATCAGGTAGCTTATCGCTCATATCCTCTATCTTTTCCAGAGCCTCAATATTCGGGCCATGATAGCTTCCCATGAAGACACCTACGGGAACTTTCGGGATCCCTAATCTCTCTCTTATCGTCACTTTCTCGTAATCAGTCAGCCTTTTCGCGCGAGAAAAATCCGCACCGTTTTCTATTACTGTGATTTTTTCTTCCGGGATCGAATACAATTCTACGAGCCTTTTTCTGTCTTCCTCAGAGACTGAGATAATAAAGAGGGCTTCATCGCATAAGTCTTTCTCAATCCTTTTTACAAGCCCTACGTATTCCTCTTTTCTTTCCCCTGAGAAAAGGGCTGATTTCATATCGTATTCACAGTTATGGGCCTCGTATGCCACATGGCCAGAATAGACATCTCTTAACGCGTAAAAAAGGTAAGGATGGGAAAGAACGACGCAAGATGCGTCTTTCGTCTCCCTGGAAAGTAGGTCGACATAACGGGGGTTATCCTTGTATCCCTCGATGAGGGAGACATCTCCTGCTGGGTGGCCGAGAAGTTTTGCTAATTTTTCCTCATTTTTTAAATGGCGCTCCGAGCGCGAAATGACAATTTCTCTAAAGTTCTCGGCGATTTCTACCTCTTTATCCTCGTATCCAATGTTCAGAAGAAGGATTTCAAATTCCTTTCCGAGACTCTTCCAGAGGTTAAAGATCCTTTTTTGGCCACCCTGGATCGGAGGATAAACGGAGAATGTTGTCGTTACAACGATCTTTTCTTTTCCTTTCTTTTTCACGTAGATGATCTTCCTCTCTTCGAAAAGCTTCTTTACCGTATTTTCCCATGTTATATGGGAAGCAGCCTCTTTCGCTTTTTTCCCCATCTCGATAGTTCTTTCTCTATTTCTTATGAGGTATTCCATAGCGTCTCTCAGTTCGCCTATCTCAGGTCTCACTATAAGTCCTGTGGACATATGGGTTACAAGCTCCTTTGGGCCACCTGAGTCATCTGCTGTGAGAACGGCCTTCGATGAGAGCATTGCTTCGAGTGTTATAAGGCCGTAGTCCTCGTCGTATGGGATGAACGGAACAAAGAGGGCAGAAGCATAATGGGCTAAAAGTGCTTTATCGGAGACAAAGCCCAACATCTTTATTCTCGAGTCGGGCTCTGCAAGTTTCCTGTATTTTTCTTCCTGGCCACCTGTTCCTGCGATCAAAAATTCCATGTCGGAGTCGACCCTTTTATAGGCTTCAATGAGAAGATGGATCCTTTTTAAATCCTCCATGCGGGAGGCAGTGAATATGTAGGAATGGGAAGATGAGTAGAAACCTTCAAGGTCTGAAGGGTGATGAATCACTCTAATTTCTACGCCCGGAGGAAAATAGTCTTTTCTCTCTGCTACATTTCTTGAGATCGCACTATAGGATTTTATCTCTCCAGGAGAAAGGGCAATTTCGTCAAGGAATCTCACAATTCTTCTTGTAAGCGGTCCTGGAAATGAAAAGATATGCGGGGGGAGCTTTTCTTTAAGCTTAAAGAGTTCGTCAAAGAGACCCTCAAGGATTTCTCTTTCCCGAGGGCCATTAAGCATTGAATAGAGTTTGTCGAGACTGGGGTGGGAGGGGAGTTCTTCACCTGAGCCAGATAGATGGTAAAGGTCATATAGACCTCTGCATTTATGTTGCATGTAAAGATGGTGATTTCTGTGGGAGACCATCCATGCAGGATACTTCGTTGTTATCACCATGTCGAAGTAAGAGAGATCGAGCTTTGAGAACTGCTGATAACCACCTATGAGCCCCCAGAATTCCCAATCCCTGACAGGTATTTTTAGAAGCTCTGCCTCATGGGCAGTGTAACGGTTTATCGCACGGGTGAGACCGAGCAAGAATTTTTCTGCACCACCTAACATAAAAGGATTCGGGGATGGGGCGAGGACACAGACCTTCATCTATCTCCTCACGATAAGGCAAAAGTCTCTCGGTGCCCTTACATAGTCATCTATAGTGTTGAGCTGCCAGTCTTCGGCTTTTGTGAGAATGTAGGAATTATCCTTTTTTTCAATGAAGTAGACTCTGGGATCCAAAAAGCCCTTAAAGACCGCCAAAAACTTAAGAAGGAGTGGATGGACAGGTCTTATGTGAGAAGGATCGAGATAGAAATCGTATGAGCTGACAAGGATATTTGTGGGGTTCGGGGTTTCGAGGATAAAAAGTCCGCCATCTTTCAACACCCTCTTTACCTCATCGAGGAGGATTGTGATCGTATCGAAGGGGAGATGTTCGATCAGGTGAAATCCGGTTATGATATCAAAGGATGAGGGAGCGCAATTTAAAAGGTAGGAAATAGCATCTTCATTTTTCACGTTAAGGCCCTTATTCACACATTCTTCTACTGCACGGGAGTTCGAGTCTACACCCACGCCTTCTACACCGAGTTTTTTTATGATGGTGAGCCATTCCCCCCTTCCACATCCGAGGTCGAGAGCTCTGACTTTTTTCTTTTGTGACATTATCTCTTCGATGAAAGGAAGGTAAACGGAGAACTTTTCCTTGAGTTCTTCTTGAGTTCCTCTGAATTTTCCCTCGAAGGCGATATAGAAATCGTCAGGCAAAAGGACAGCATGTTTTCCCCTTGAGAGCTTCTCGATGGCGATGCGCAAGGTGTTGCGGAAGTCTTCCCTTAGGGACATTTCCATTTCCTCCATGAGAGAAAAAATGGAGAACCGCAGGGCCTCAAATTCCCTGAGTATCCTATGTACTCTTCTCACGAAGAGGACAAGAGAGACGAAAAAACCAAGTATCCGTACCCGGGAAAGTCTGTTCACCATGTAACGGACGTAAAGATTCCTGACGGGAATTGCTCTTCTTCTTCCCTCATGGGAGTACCGGAGTGCTCCCAAAAATTCTATCTTTCTGAGTTCGCCCCTCTTTAGGCTCGATAAGTAAAACTTGAGGCCTTCCTCATCTGGCTCCCTTCCTAAGATTTTAACGTATCCATTTTTTACGAACTTTTCACCCTCGTACTCCATGAGGGATGAAAGGTCAACACCTTTTTCGGATAGGAAAGAATCTTTTAGGTTGATCAGGTAGTTCTCGTACAGGGCTCTATAAAGTTTGCTCCTTAAAAGGACGGTATGGATCTTCTTCAAGATTGTGTAAGGGAGGCTTCTTTTTCCCTGTGTCATTTCAGGGATCGAATCCCTACTTCTTTTTGCCTCTTCTTTGAGCCTTTCTTTTATCTCTTGAGCTGAGATTTTTCCAAGATCAAATTCCATTGATCATCTGAGAAAGGAGATGGCGAGTCTATCGAAAAATGGCTTAAAAAGATAGCTCAAAAAGGTTCTCGAGCCTGTCCTTACAACAACCTGGACGGGCATCCCAGCTGTTATCTCCTTATTCATTTTTCTGATCTTTTCAAGGGATTCTTCCTTCACCTTTATTCTCAGGAGGTAGTAGAGATGCTTCGTCGCATCATCTACCATAACATCTGGAGAAACGTATGTGACCTCTCCTTCAAGGACAGGGGTCCTCTTTGGGTCGAGCGCGGTAAAATGAAGGTCTACCCCTGTCCCCTTTTTCACTTCCTCTATATGCGCTGGGGAAAGTTTTGCCTCAACGACGAGATCAGAATTCTTTGGAGCGATCTCCATTATAGGAGATGCCGGGGGGATAACGCCTCCAACTGTGTGTATCTTCAAGCCCATAACCATTCCATCCTCTGGAGACTTAATTTCTGTTTTTTCGAGCATGTCTTTTACCGAGTTATACGTATCTTTCAGGGCAATCAGTTTTTTTTCAACATCCGCAAGCTCAGAATCTATCTCTCTCTGGTACTCCTTCTCTATCGCCTTTTCTCTCATGAGGTACTCCTGGATCTGTGCGGAAGCCCTGAGCCTTGATGCGGAAACTTCAGATATCTTCGCTCTCAGATCTTCTGCTGACCTTTTTAGTTCAAGATATCTGTTCTTTGGAAAGTAGCCTTCCTCGGATAAGGGTGCAAGGGATGCGATCTGATCATTTATTATGCTCAGTTCCCTTTCGTATGAGGCCTCCTGCCTTGAAAGGCCTGAGATGTAATCTTTTAGGCCAGCTATTGTCTCCCTGATTATCCTCTTTTCAGCCTCATGTCTTTCTCTCCTTGTCCTGAAAAGTTCCTCCTGAGCAAGGATCACCTTTTTTATCTCCGGTGAGTTCCAAAAGGCTTTTACTTCATCAGGATAAGTAATCGAGGGGGAGAACGCCTTTTCAGCCTTTAGCCTCGCGTAGACGATGAGAGCGGAGATGTATTCTGCCTTTACGTTTGTGTATCTTGCCCTTATTTCAGAATCCTCGAGTTTGATAAGGACCTGCCCTTTTTTAACCTCATCTCCTTCGTGAACAAGGATCTCTTTTACTGTTCCTCCGTACTGATGCTGTACGACTTTTCTGTATGTGGCATGGACTACAAGGCCGGCCGCTGGTGCACCTTGTTTTAGGGGCGCGAAAGCTGCCCATGCGACAAATACGCCGAGGGTGAGTAAGAGAAAGTACGAACTTACCTTTATGATACTCTTCGGATCCGTTGGTACGCTTTCTTTACTCAACGCTTTCCCCTTTTGCCTTTCTGGCAAGCTCCTCTGTTCTCTTTCTTAAGATCTGAAGTACCTCGCTTGTGGGACCAAAAAGTTGAATCTGTCCACCTCCCAAAACCATTATTTTGTCCACAACGGAAAGGATATTCGTCCTGTGCGATATGACAAGGATCGTCCTTTTCATGCTTTTTAGGATGAGGAGTGCGCGCATCAATGCCTGCTCGCCTATTTCGTCCAGGTTGGAATTAGGTTCATCGAGAACGACGAGCACAGGGTCTCCATATAATGCTCTCGCAAGTGCTATCCTCTGTTTCTGACCCCCTGATAAAGAACCGCCCAGTTCTCCTATCTCTGTCTCGTAACCCTTCGAAAACTGGAGGATCATCTCGTGGATCCCCGCCATTTTTGCAGCCTTTATCACCTGGTCCATGTTTATCTCGCCGAAGCGCGCTATGTTTTCCGCTATGGTCCCTGAGAATAGTTCGATGTCCTGGGGAAGGTAGCCTATGAATCTCCCGAGCTCGTCCTTGTTGTAAAAGGATATGTCCGCACCGTCGAGTCTCACAGCACCGAAATAGGGGGGCCACACACCCACAATGAGCTTGGCAAGGGTAGATTTTCCTGAGGCTGTAGGTCCGATTATAGCAACTGCCTCTCCTGGGGTTACTTCAAAATTGATGTACCTTAGAACGACAAACTGGGTTCCCGGAGGCCCAACAGTGCAGTTTTCAATTCCCAGGTGTCCCTTAGGCTCTGGAAGGGAAAGGTGTCTTTCCTGAGGGGGGTAAGCATCGAGAAGATTCTTCAATCTCTCATAAGAGTCCCTTGCACTAACAAACTGCTTCCATACTGCGACCGCGGTGTCTATAGGAGAAAGGGCCCTTCCCATGAGGATAGATGCCATGATCATCATACCAGGGGTTATATGGTTCTGAATCACGTAATATGCGCCGGTTCCAAGGATCATCGATTGAGCTGCGATCCTCAGGAACCTTATAGTGCTTTCCATCTTTGCCGCATTGTGTGAAGCCTGGGACTGAAGGAGAAGGACCTTCTCGTACTTCTCACGCCATTTCTTCATAACGTTTGTGTGCATACCCATAGCCTCTATGACCTCTGCGTTCCTCAAGTTGGCCTGTAAAAAATTCGTTGCTTCATTGTGGAATCTGTTTGCTAACTTTATTGGGTCCCTTGTCAGCTTTTCAGAGGCATAGGCTCCTATAACCTGGATGATGCCAACTATGAGGGAAAAGAGGCCGAGCACAGGGTGGATTATGAATATAACGACGAGATAGATGAAGGCCCAGGGCGCATCGAAGAAAGCGAAGACACCAGAACCTGTGACGAACTGTCTGAGGTTTGTGAGATCGCCGAAGACCTGCGAAGGGCTTATGGTCCCTGTCTTCAGTATTCCGGATAGGACAGCCATGAATGTCCTGTCTGAAAGTTTTTTATCGATGTCGTTACTCAGCCTTATGAGTATCTGGGATCTGGACCAGTTAAGGAAGCTGAAAACAAAGTACATGAAAAGCGCAATAAGTGAAAGCATAATAAGTGTTTCTGTGCTTCTGCTCGACAGCACGCTATCATAAACCTGGAACATGTAAAGGGCCGGAACTATGAGGATAAAATTGATTACGGCAGTGTAAAAGCCGACAATATAGAAGATCCTTCTGTAAGAAAGGAGGATAGACGTAAGCTCGCTCCTTTGACCTCTTCTCAGGATCCTTATTGCTGGATATGGTATGTTCAATCTGCCTCCAGGTAAGAGTTGATTCCTATTATAACACTTTCTGTGAGTGTGCCGGAATAAAAATTGAGAGCTATGAGACTTTTCACGAAATCGTAAGTGACTTTGAGAAGATCGAGTTTCGCTCGGTAGAGGTTAGACTCCGCGTTTAGAATATCGACAACTGTCCTTAGGCCAGCATGGTATCCTTTTCTTGTGGATTCAAGAGCTATCTCCGCTGCCTTTACGGAGGTGCGTCCAGCCTCAATCGCAGAAAGGGAAGATCTCGCTGAAAGAAAACTTTCCACAATCGCCTGCTCGGTATCTGATAGAACCCTTTCATACTCTTTTTCCGCCTGCTTTACCCTTTCTTTCAATTCCATCTCCCTTGCTGTGATATAGCCACCCGTGAATAGGGGAAGACTGAACTGGATGCCCACTGCCTTGTAGGTCAAAGGTTCTATCTTTGTGTAAGTAGTTTCCTCTGTCCTACTATATTTTGCGAATAGAGTAGCTGTTGGCAATCTCTGCCCTCTCTGCTTACGAAAAGCATTCTCAGCCATCTCCTTTTGAATGTCGTACGATAAAACGACGGGGTTCCTTTCCCTACCCATCTTCAGCCAGGGCTCTAAATCATCTGGCGTAATCTTTTCTTCTGAAGGGTCCTTTTTTAAGGGGGAAAGGGAGGAAAACTTCTCACCGATTATTCTCTCCAGATTCCTGCTCTTTGTGCTGAGAGACCGCGTAGCATCAACAATCCGAAATTCTGATGTTCGGAGTCTTGCTTCCACGTCGTTAAGATCTGCGAGGGAGGCCTCTCCCGCCTTAAACAGTTTTTCAATCATCTTTAGCTGTTCTTCGAGGGCCTTTTTTTCCTGGGTCACAACTTTGAGGGTATCCTGGGCAAAAAGGACATCGAAGTAGGCCTCCGATACCCTTCTCAAAAGGTCCAGCTCCGAGTATTTCAATCTGAGTTCGCCTATCTTTTTCCTTAGCCGGCTATCTCTTATTTCCAGGAAGAGGGGATAATTGAAAAGGGTCTGCTGAAGATTTACAGTCGTCTCTACCGCCCTGTAATCCACATAATACCAGGGCCCTTTGAGGAAGTCGTAACTCACATCAGTCCTGGATAGGCTTGCCTGGGGGAGGAGTCTTGATATCGCCTGATACGGATAGGTAAGTGCGGCCCCGTACTCGTGCAGGGACTGAAGATACTGGGGGTCGTTTGCCTTTGCTTTTTTGCATGCCTCCAGAAGATCGAGAGCAAGAAGTTGGGATTCGTAGAATATTAAAAAGAGAATGAGGCACGTTAAGTTCCGGCGCATCTGTTCATCATAACATAAATAGTCTTCGTGTGCCATAGTTTTATCGAATCGGGTATTTACTATTTCCGCGGAGGAAGGGTGACTTCGAAACCTATGGCACCTTTGAGACGATGAGTCGGGGTCTTATGGGAAAGTTATTTAGAGCACATGGATTTTGCACAGGTTCTCTTGCCTTCAGCAAAAAAAACAGATAAAATCTGTACTCGGGGTAAGATGAAAATAACAGAAGCTCTGAAGCAGGAAATCATAAGGATTGTGGATGAAAGGATAAGGGAGGTCCATGTAACAAAGGAGGATTTCTCTGAACTCAAAAACATAGTGAAAGAGCTTGCTCAAGCTCAGAAGAGGACAGAAGAATGCTTAAGAAAGCTCATAGGAGAACACAGAGAGACAAGAAGGCAGCTTGGAGGACTATCGGGTACTGTGGGATACTATCTTGAAGACAGGGCGTTAAAATCTCTACCATCGCTACTTAAGGAGAGGTACGGCATCACTCTC
>Ga0078972_1011894_pt1 | contig 15305 bp, 8 predicted proteins | sample YelNatPaOPGAMG01_FD_67568 | JGI IMG/M metagenome (GOLD analysis project Ga0078972, IMG submission 67568) | Hot spring thermophilic microbial communities from Obsidian Pool, Yellowstone National Park, USA - OP-RAMG-01 (SPADES assembly) (version 2) | ecosystem: Environmental > Aquatic > Thermal... | reverse complement strand
CTGAACGGCAACGAGGTGACGCGCGTGGAGGCAACGCCCGACGCTCTCACCCGGCCGGCACGTCACTCGCCCATCTCGAATCGTTTACCGAATCGGCGGCCGCATTCCGGACACGCGAGCAAGCAGTATTTATTCTGCTCGGATGGCGCTGGCCTGAGGACCAGCGGAGCGCCACGCAATCGTCGTAAGTGCGCTGAAGTACGTTCCATAAACAAAGGGCCGAAAGAACCCGGCCCTTTGTTTAGTGGTGAACCGCAGAGGCTCAGAAGTTGTAATTGACGCCGGCGTAGTAACTGCGCCCGAGCGCGTCGTACAGGCTGGATCCGGAGCCGGTACCGTACAGGCCCACGGGGGGCTTGCGGTCGAAAACGTTGGTGATGCCGAGGTAAGCCTGCAGGCCACTCTTGCCGAACGTGTAGCTGGCCTTCACGTCGTTGAAGAAGCCCGAGCCGGCGCGGATCGGCGTGGTCTGGCGTGGATTCGACTTATAGCTCTCGTTGCTCACCCGCAGCATCGAGGAGAAGTAGCGCGCGTTCCAGTTGAAGATCCAGTCGTTGATCGTATAGGTCGCGCGGAGCGAAGCCTTCCATTTGGGGAAGCCCAGCGTGCCATTTTCCTGCTCGGTATTGGATGGATCGTCCTGGAACGGATGCGCCGTGTACGCGATCACCTTGGTTGCATCGATCACCCAGCTCATCTTGCCGCCGAACAGCGGGTGCGAGTAGTAGGCGCCGAGATCCACGCCGGAGGTGCTGAGCGAGGAGATGTTCTGGTTGATCGAGCGGATGAAGGTCAGCTCATGGGTCTTCGGATCGCGCAGCGCGTTCCGGCAGTACACGTTGCCTATGCCGGTGGTCGAATCCACGCAGTGCTTGGCGGTAACGGCACCACTCGGCGCGGAGATCGCATCGGTGAGCCTGATGTTCCAGTAGTCGGCGGTCAGGCCGAAACCGCTGAGGAACTCCGGTGTGAACACGAAGCCGGCGGTCCAGGTCCGGCCCACTTCGGATTTCAGGTCGGGGTTGCTGCCCGACACGCCGTTGATGGTCGCGCCATTGCTGGACTGCCAGCCGGCAGGAATACCGAGCGCAAGGCAATTGGCCGCGCGCACCGACGGATTAGGCGCATTCTTAAGCTGCAGCGCCGAGCAGGGGTCGGTGACGCTGAAGTAGTTCTGCGACTGCCCCCTGTAAAGCTCGCCGATATTCGGCGCGCGCACCGCACTGGACACCGTGCCGCGCAGGCGGATATTGCCATTGACGGCCCAGTCCAGTCCCCAGCGCCACGCCTTGGTGTGACCGACGGTGCTGTAGTCGGAGAAGCGCGCGGCCGCGTCGAAGGTGAGGCTCTGCACGAGCGGCCACCCCGCAAGCAACGGTAGCGCGGTTTCCACGTAGCCCTCCTTCACGTCGTACGCGCCGCCGGAGGGCGGAATCGCATTGAGGAAGGTCAGCCCGGCGACATCCAGCGGATCGGTGACCTGCCGGCTGGTTTCCCGGCGGAATTCCACGCCGGCGGCCACACTGGCCGCGCCCGCCCCGAACGGCATCTCGAACAGGTTATTGTTGGTTACCGAGCCGCTGCCCACGAACTGGGTCAATCGCGAGGTGGTCGTCGTGGTGGTGTTGAACCAGGCGGCCGCGGCCGGATTGATCGCACCGGCACCGAAAATACTGGTCGGCACGCAGCCACCCAGCGCGATCGGATTGAGCGGGCGGCCCACGTTCGGGTTGACCGCGCCCGGACTCAGTGCGGAACGGCACACGATGTTGCCCTTGCCGTCCCGCACCGCATCAATGGACGCATAGAAGCGATCCTTGATGCGGTTGTTGAGGTTGTGGCGGGTTTCATCGGTGACGCCGTAATTCAGCGAGGCATCGTATTCCCAGTCTCCCGTGATCACGCCCTTGGCGCCGATGACGACGCGGGTGGTGTCGCGCCGGGTGTCTTCGCCGCGCAGGCCGGCGTCCACGTCGAAGCGAGCCACGCGGATGCTCTTCTTGCCGTTGGCGTCCATCAGTGCCGCCAGGCTGGGCGAGATGAAGGCATTGTCGCGCGTGATGACGTAGGCACCACCGCCGACGCCGAACGCCGGCTGGCCGAGGGTTTTCACGTCGACGTGGCTATACGTGCCCTCCGCATACAGCTGGTGCTCCGGCGTGATATTGAAGCTGGCGACCGTGCTCAGCGTGGTGCGGCCGTAGCGCGGCTCCAACTGCGTGATGCGGTTGATGTCCAGGCGGTCGCAGTCGGAGCATTGGCCCGTATTGTCGTAGATACCACCGAAGCGCTGGGGGCGCACGCTGCCGTCCGGATTGAATACGTAGCGCCTGGCGATATCGACGGGCGAGCCAAGCGAGAACGTGCCGCCATCGGTGATCGTGTAGTTGCCGGCATTGGGGAACAGCGCCGTGTCGGTCGGACCGTTCGGCGTCTTGATGGTGGCGTAGGATTCACCGCCATACACGTCGCGAATCCACAACGTGTCCTGACTGCTGTGCTCGACGGACACCGCCACGTTGCCGCGATCCTGCGCAAAGTTCATGCCGCCGGTCAGCGAGATCATCTTCTTGCCGAAGCCGCCATGCTCGGAAGTCCCGTACTGCGCGTGCAGGTTGGCGCCCTTGTAGTTCTTTTTCAGAATGAAGTTGACCACGCCGGAGACAGCATCGGCGCCGTACACCGCTGAAGCACCGCCGGTGATGATCTCCACGCGCTCGATCCAGTCGACGGGGATCAGGTTCACGTCGACGCTGGTGTCACCCGCGCTGGAGCCGACGAAGCGGCGACCGTTCACCAATACCAGCGTGCGGCTGGTGCCGAGGTTCCGCAGATCCTGCCTGGCGACACCTGCAGTGCCGATGAAGCGACCCGAGTTGCCCATCGTGAAGGTGCTACCCAGCTGGGGCAGCGTGGTCAACAGATCGCCGATATTGGTCGCGCCAGTGGCTTTGATGTCAGCGGCGCTGATCACGCTGATGGGTGTGGGCGAAACGACGTTCGGGTTGGAAATACGGCTGCCGGTTACCGTGACTGTTTCAAGGTTGGTGGCCTTCTTCTGGCCATCTTCCCCGGACACTTGATCCCGGGCCGTCGCAGTGCCGATGCCGAACGCAGCGACGCAGGCAAGCGCCAAGGAGCTTCGGACAAAGAGGTGCTTCTGAGTAATCAGGCTGGAAACCACGGCGCGTTCTCCCTACGGCTGGTTTATGGCGATCGACGCCACGGCAGCACGCAAGGCGGGCCTCCATGCCGTCATACCGGATGGCGCAAGTGTCTTGGCGTGACAGGTACTTGCGCGGCTTCACATCATGGGCATGCAGAACTGACGCAAACAAAGCTTCTGAAAGCTTGCGACTAAGGCCTTGTGTTTGGACTCGCTTCGACCCGCGTCATCGATCCCGCATGATTGGCTGGCGTCACGCGTACAAACCTCGATGCACTCAGAGAGACACAGAAGTCGAACTCATGTAGCCCGGGCCACGCCTAGAGTGCCCGGTAATCATCACGCTTTGCATCGGAAACTTCCCAAAATTTGGTGAGCTCGTTGCGTCATGAATAAGGCTATTTCTCGGCTTCATCAGCGAATAGGCAGCCACCCATTTCAGAGCCTGCATATCTGCCATATTCACACCACCTTCGGCGGATGTGCTCGGCAACATATAGGGCGCTGACCTTAAACGTTGCCAGGAAGAAATTCAGATTATTCTGATTTTCCGCATCGCGGCACATGCTTACTATCCGTATTACGTTATGCGTGGATTATTTTCACAGATGACAACGGATGGCCAGTCCACAAAAAGGCAAGCCATAATTTTCATCCAGCAGATGGCTAGATCCTATTGAATTGAATAATTTCAACGCAATTCGCATGATCATCTCGAGACGCCCCTCTTAATCCATCGTACATACCTTACCGGATGAATTCCATATATCCATGTCACTGCTGATGGAAACCAGCCAATCAAGCTGTTCTATCGGCCGATCTACTATTAAACCCATGATGATTTTGAAACGAATTTTTGAAATCAAATAATGATTAATTGCCGACACTTCTTGCGCCCATGTCCGCAGCTCGCCAAGCGCCACCTGATCGTCTAAATCATTGGAACCTCTGAGGATTACACAAGAATGATCGCGACCAATGGATGATCAAACGGAGCTTTTAGGCATTGACATACAACGAATTGGGAGAAAACCCGTGACCGCCTTCAGACCTAGACATCTTTCCTTTGCCATTGCGTGCACCTTGTCAATATCCTCAACGGCGCAAGGCCAGGCCTCGCCCAGACCTGTAGACCCTCCCGACGACGCAAAACCCTATGAAATTCCGCTGGCGGTAATTCGCTTCTCCGCCCCAACCATTGACCCGAACCCTGTCAATCCCTATTGGGTGCCAGTCACCCCGCCCAATCCCTTTCCGAACAAGAAGTATGTATTCTATCGTCTTTTTATTGGCACCAGTGTCAATGGAGGGAAGCCGGTCCCACTGGTATTTGACACAGGCTCCACGGCGTTCAATATCGACGCGGGAAAGGACTATAAAAACGTACCATGGTTACCACTGAAGGGTGGCGCACCAAAACTCGGAGATCCTTTGTTCTACGGAGATGGAACCTATGGCAATCAAACGGCCTCCATCAATGCATCAACGGTGGAATTTTATAAGTTCGATGATCAACTGGAGGGCATGCAGCAAGTGGTGCAGTTTTCGCCCAAGCAAGGCATTCCAGTGTCACTTGGTGTTAAACGAGTTGCCACTGCCCAGAGCTTAGGACCCAGTGATAAACCGGGAGATATTGCGTTCTACATTATTCCTAAGATCCGCTCTTCTATTATTCACGGCACCTTTACCAAAGAAGACTATGACTTCCTTAAAGACCCCACCTTTATTTCAGACCTCAAAGATATGGGTTATTCGCCAAATTCTTTAGCGGATATCTCGGACTCCATCAAGGTCGCCGTACCTTTATATAGCAACTTGACTTGGCAGGAATCCATTGACGCAGGGCACCCGAATGGTATTTTTGGCGCGGGCCCATTTGACGAGTCAAGCATTCTTGGCCAGATGACCAAGAGTGGTTACGTCGTGGCAGCCAATGCGCAAATAGGCGATCCACAAAACTGTGGCAGCTGCGCACACGTCATCATGAACCTAAATCCGGCGATTCGCGCACAATTCCAGACCGTCGTCCCATGGGATGGAGGATCTTCGGGCACTTTCCCTAACTCGGGCGCCCCTGTACGTAAAAATCAATTCGGCGAGTTGTTCACATTCACGCTTGGTCAAGGCGGCCCAAGCGTGACTTTGCCTACGCTATTGGATTCAGGTACACCGCAACTAGGGACGATTTCCGACGACGGTGTTCTCTCGGGCGAAACAACAGCTGGGCATGTCGACCCCATCGCACACCCCCTCCCATCGGGGAATGGAAACGCACAAGGGAACGTGGTTTCGAAGGTGATATTGACCATGACAGGAAAGGCACCCGGCGCGCAATCGACCTCGTTCGTCACGCAGGATCCTTTTTTTGGCAATTCCGCCAAGATGCTCGAAGTTGCACATACGGGCACATTTGGAGCCGACAGCACTATGCTAGCGGGCATTCAGTTCTTCTTTGCGAACAGCGTGATGTACGACCTTCAGAACAAGTCGACGGGATACACGCCGTTCTTCGTTCCCGTCCGGCCCATCTCTACCACGGGCGGATACGCCGTGACCGGGGCGATGCCGGCCCAAGGCATTGCCGGCATGGTCTCGGGAAGCGGTCCTTTGACGATCACGCAAGGCGGCGCCGCACAGCTGTCCAATGCCAATACCTACACAGGCGCGACCCGGATTGCGCGGGGCGGCTGGCTGGGATTGGCGGGGCCGGGCAGCATTGCCACCTCCTCAGAGGTACGCGCCGACGGCGAATTCGATATTTCGCGGAGTACGGGGCCGGCGTTTATCCAGTCGCTATCCGGTGCGGGGACCGTCAACCTGGGGAGCACCACCTTGGAGCTGACCCGGGCCCATGGCACTTTTGATGGGGTGATCAGTGATGGCGGGCTAGGTGGCGGCGGCGGCGGGGGGCTCATACTTGCCCGTGGGTCGGAGACTTTGACCGGAAAGAACACCTTCACCGGCGCCGTAGGTATTGCTCCTGCGGGGACGTTGGACCTGCGAGGGTCTGTCTCCGGAGCCGTACTGGATGCGGGAATGCTGACCGGAAACGGTCACGTCGGACGCGATCTTGCGGTGACGGGCGCAGTGATGCCGGCAACAGGCATCGCAACCTATCAGGCGCTCACCGTCGGCGGAAATTTTCATCAGCAAGCGCAGGGCACTTACCAGGCGCAAATCCACCCATCGGGTGCGTCCAGCCAGCTGCTCGTTCATGGGAGGGCCGCATTGGATCGTGGGGCTCGTCTAAACGTGCTGGCGCCCGCTCCCATGCCCGGCGGCCTGTACACCAAGGATACGTCCTATCTCCTGCTGCGCGCGGACCAGGGGTTGACTGGCCGCTACACCTTCAGCAAGGTCCCGTTGAGTGCAGTGCTCGTGTTAACAACACATTACGATGCCCGACGAGCCTACCTCGACGTGGTCCAGACGCGTCCGTTGATGGCGGCTGGCGTCACCCGCAATCAGATTGCGACCCTGTCGAGCGCGCAGAGCCTACGCGCCACGAATCCCGTCTTCACGTCACTGGCCAACCTTCCCACGGATACGTCGATCCAGCACACGGCAGACGCCTTGTCCGGCGAGGTGTATGCCAGCGCTTCGACTGCATTGCTGGACCATAGTCGCCTTTTGCGCGACACCGTCACCCTTCGGTTGAGGCAGGCGCGCGCAGGTAGCCGTGCGAGTGGCGAGCACCTCGTCACCCAGGTTCAGCCTCATGGATGGGTCGCATGGGGGGCGTTTCTCGGCGCATGGGACCATTTTGATGCCGACGGAAATGCTGCTCGTATCAATGACAGTCTCAACGGCGCCTTGGCGGGTATTGATCGCGGTGTGGGTGATCACGGACGGCTCGGGTTCGTCGTTGGCAGTACGCACACCTCGCTGTCCTCCGCTCGGACCACAAGAAGTATCAGCAACGACAAGACGCTTGGCGTGTACGGCGCAAGCTCGTTCGGAAAGTGGCAGTTGCAAGGCGGAATGGCCTATACAGCACAGACGCTTACTGCGGACCGTCGGGTCAGTCTTCTCGGCGGGAATGAAGCACTGGCAGGTCGCTCCAAGGCCCGACTGGGTCAGGGCTTTGCTGAGGTTGGTTATCCTCTGGCCCTAGGTTCAACCACGTTGGAACCGTTCGGGCAGATCGCCTATTTGCGACTGCAGGATCGCGGATTTCGAGAAGTGGGCGGCGACGCCGCACTTACAGGGGGTAGCGCCCAGCACAGCAGCACGCTGGCCATGCTGGGCACGCATGCCGAGACACAGTGGTTCCATCAAGGCGATCTTGTAACCGCTCACGGCACGCTGGGGTGGCGTCATGCGGCCGGCTATATCGATCCCGTGCGCACATTGCGATTTGCCGGCAGCACAGATTTCACGGTAGCAGGGGTGCCACTGGCGAGTGACGCCTGGGTGATTGAGGCGGGCATCGACGTTCGGGTCCGAAAGCGCTTGTCCATCGGCGTATCGTATCAGGGGCAGATCGCGGCCCACGCGCGTACCAATGATGTCAGGGGCAGCCTGACATGGCGGTTCTGACCGGCACTCCTCTCGAGCGGCTCAATGGGTTGCCTGCATGGCCAGGGGGGATGCCGTCTCGGCCGGCATCAGGCTCATGGCTAGGCCAGCGGCGGTCATTCTGAGTCCCCCACGATGCCGTTCACTATGGGAGTCGCGTTAAGCCTGCGTGGAACGCTTTTCAATCACATAGACACGTCGATCGTTCCCGCCGAGGATCGGAGGTATAAGATCATCCCGCAGACAAGTGCATTTCCCTGAAAAGTCTACTGATCAGTGACGACGCTCAGCCCGCTGTCAGATCGTGCCAGACGGCTTCAGCGCGACCTCAAGTCCGGTATCCGAAGCGGAAAGCCGACATGGTGATAAACCACGTGCAGTTCCAGCCGAGGATCTCGATGACGCAGATCATCCAACGGTACCGGAAGGTGGGGAGGTCCTATTGGGCGCCGCACCGGACGCGAGGGCCGCAGCGCTTCCGTTGCCCGAGGTGGCGCCTCGGGCCGCCCTCGGGCGTTCGCGGCACCGGTCGGCAGTACTGCCGGTGCCGCGCGTGCAGCCCCAAGACCGCGCTGACAAGGGGCACCGCATTCAAGGCTAGCTGGATGCCTCCAATGTCGTGGCTTCCTGGAATGCACCAGAACCATGTAGCGTGGCCAACATCGCCGCGCTGGAACCGAAGCGACACCTGGGCCCGCATTACTACATCGCCCGGACATTCGCCGCTTGAGTACAACACCAAGGGAGTCGTGGCCAACCGCGAGGAGCCACGCCAACTCCGAGGCTTCGAGCCGGCCGACCATGTACACCATGGGGACAAGCAGAATGACAGCGACCTGGTGGGCGGATCTGGGGGCATGCCGCCGCGCGCAACGGGCGACGTTACCGGCGCAACTATGGAGCATACGAACTTCGCTGCGAATGAGTCTATTAGAAGCTTCAACCACGCTTGGTTGGCTGCCCGGGCCTGGCGAGGTCAAGCCAGCATGTCGGGAACGTCAAGTAACAGAAGGGGATCGATCCAAAGCGTCAACCACGTGGATCTAAATCAGATCGCACTGAAAACCTGCGGAGCGCGCGCCGGGTGGACACGGTACTCGAGAACGTCAAACATGCTAACTGCAACTACCGCTGCGCAATGCTGCGAGCCAACTATGCACCTGGTTATCCAGGTGGAGCGACCTATCATCTTCCTGCCGCCAAACGACCGGCAAGACCGACGCTACGGCACGGCGTCTAAACGACGATCCACACCACAGGCGATGTTAATGAATACCGTTCATTTCCAGTCTGGAAAGGCCTCATGAAAGGTATCGGAGCCAATGAATAGCACGGATGAAAAGCCAGTTTTGGCGTTCCTAAGATTGACCAAGGGAATACAGATCATTCTACTTACCGGTGTCGTGGTTGGAGTGCTTGCAATATTCACAACCATTATCGCACTTCAATACATTAAGAAATCAGAAAAGACGCGAATACAAGAGGAGTTCAATGGAGCATCGGAGCACATTGAGGATCACGAAAGATACTTGATTCAATTGGCTGCCGCGATCAAAAATTACGCAGGCCTTTATATAAATGAGATAAACGACATAAATTACCGGCCCGTCGGGGTGAGTAACGGATTGGAAAAATATACCGCGCAGACTCTCCCGCTTACGCCTACTTTTGATATCTACGTCAGTGTCAAGCATGTACAAGGGGTGAAGGAGGGTCTCTTGCAGTTAGGCCTTTTGGCAACGGAATTCTCCAGCACCTACTGGTCTTCGGCAGATTACTCCGTAAAAGAGACATATATTTTAAATTCCGCAAGCGGAAGCCTTATTGCTATCCCTTCGTCGACTGGAAGGCCTCCTGCATCGCCTAAATTATCACCAATTGCTGGCGCAATTATGAAGTACGCGCCCAGAAACGGGGCGCGAGGCAAGATAACCTGGAGACGTCTTACGATAGATGGCGACTCAAGATTCTATGTGGCTTATCTTTCGACATATTTATCCGGCGAAAAGCTGAACGAGCCTGACGACGTCCGCCTGATTCTTGCTGTAATCACAAACGAAAGACATCTGCAAGGCGGACATCATTTTCGATACAGTAAAGATTACGACCTCGGTGAATTGCACTCGCCGAATGGAAATGCATTCGAAATTGGCAATTTAGATCACCCAATCCAGCGCGTATGGGGTGACTTCGGGCGAAGGGGATTTATATTTTCGGTATCGAGTCTGACTGGATGGCATGGTAGATATCGAATACCCTATTCCTTGGTGCTTAATCGTGCTAAGTGGAGCTTGATTGCTTTGGCGATCGCGCTGGTTACGGAGATTTCATTATCCCTAATCTTCCTACGATGGTATTTTTATCGCATGCTTGAGCGTGCACGAATTGATCATCTTGCAGTAGCCGAGCAAGAGTCATTTGGACGCGCAGCCATTGAGGCTGCACAGGTGGGCATGGTTATTTTTGATCACTTAGATAGACGCATACTCGAAAGCAACCACTTGGCCAAGGCATGGTTCAAAGAAAAACTAAGATCAGCAGCCAATTTCAACAAATGGTTTATTATAAATACAAAGGGTAAAAAGGAAGTTGAGATAAATATTGATGGCCGATCGTTGATCTGCTCGAGCTCCTTAGTTCCATATGGAAGCTCATCCGCCACCCTTTATACATTTAAAGATGTTACATCTTACAAGCTCGCGATTTCAGCACTACACCAGGCCAAACAGGCAGCTGACGCGATGAGCGAAGCCAACGCAAGTTTCGTTGTTACGGCGAGCCATGAAATACGCACCCCGTTATACGGCCTGATGGGTACGCTTGAGTTGCTTGAGCTGTCTGCACTCACACCACTTCAAAAATACCACCTTCAGCGCATTAAAGAGTGTTCTCAAATCTTATTTGACGTGATTGGAAACGTACTGGATGTGACAAGAATCAATGGCGGGGATGTGACGCTAATGAACGTACCCTACTCGCCTATGGAGCTTACCGAAAGCGTTCTGCAGACCTACGTCGGAATGGCATTAACTAAACGACTGGACGCTTATGCCATCATCGATCCATGTATTCCGCACCGCGTACATGGAGATGCCACCCGCATCAGGCAGATCCTTGGAAACCTATTAAGCAACGCCATCAAGTTTACTGAAGAGGGTAGCGTCTCGCTATCTGTTCGCCTTTGCACTGCAAATGGAGCAAAGCATATCGAGTGGCGGGTTGCTGATACAGGAAAGGGAATTCCAGAGAATCGCTTGACGTCACTTTTTGAAGCGAGCTCCCATGGCGTCGCCAAGGGTTCGGGCTTTGGACTGGAGATATGTCAGGGGCTCGCGAAGTTGATGAAGGGGATCATCTCCGTTGATAGCACCCTTGGCGCGGGTAGTACGTTTATGCTCAGGTTGCCACTCACAGATGCCGCGGAAGGCGAACTGCGATTCAATGATACTCGTCGCATTGCGCCTCGACGCTTTATTGTTCGCTCCCCTTATGGTGATTTAGCCGAATGTGTCTCCAACTGGATTGATAAATGGGGTGGTGTAACACATGAATTTGGCCAAGACGGCAGGCTTGATGCCAAAGATGGGGATGTTATCGTCATAGATTTGCTATCCGCTCAAAATCCGGATGTTCCGCCGAAATTAAATATTGTAGGCCACCCGACCGGGATAGATGAGTTTATTACTGAAGATGGGGTTGTTCACTTTCGCCTTGACTCAATTTATTCGGTATACATTGCAATTTTATCATATTTGGAAAACATAAATTCCATAAATGCCCATTCGCCGCAACCTAAGCATGATTCATATGCGCTCAAGGAAAGAGCGATCCTCGGTCTGAAGATCCTTGTTGTCGATGACAATCCGATAAATCAGGCCGTATTGCAGGAACAGCTACAGAGCCTCGGTTGCGAGGTCCGCGTTTGCGGCGATGGCTCGCAGGCTCTGGCACATCTCGATGACTCCCCGTTTGATGCTGTCTTAACTGACTTGAACATGCCATTGATGGATGGCTTTGATCTATGCGACAGAATCAAAGAGCGGCACCCATACGCGCCTGTCGTTGGCGTGTCGGCGAATCAAAAGCCTAGCCGAACGTCAAAATTAGATGCATTACTTACGAAGCCGGTAAGCATCGAGCATCTGAGTCGTATGCTGGAGCTGATCCGTAGAAATATATTTTTCTTCGGCAACAGGAACCTTGAAGGCATAGATGCCGAATTTCTACTTAATAGCTCAATGGTGGAAGGGTTTCTTCGGGTCGTGAACGAAGATGTCGTCAATATGCAAAGCGCTTTAGCTAGTAGCGATCTAGAGCGACTCCAGCTGCTCACTCATCGAATGTATGGCGGCATGGCTGTCGCATTCCATGGAAGTTGGATAGATGCGCTAAGCCGCCTGGAGGCTGACCTGGCCTCTGCCACCAGCGATGTCGACCATGGCGTGCTTAAGCTTGCCTGCCGTTCGATGCTGCACGACTTGGAAGTATTGCTGAAGGGTTTTCCCAATGATGATTAGCCGCATGCGTAGCAGAACCGTCCTGGATTCACCGGGGTTGTCACACGCAATCCGTATGACGGCGACACGCTAGCCGAACAGTTGGAACAGGCGCAGATCTTGAGCGGTGCTCGCATCGACACGGCCATCGTGGACTTTGGTTATCGGGGCCGTGAGGTCGAAGGCGTGAGGATACTGCATCGGGGCAAAGCACGGACACTGTCGTGCCGAGCCTGGCGCTGGATTAAGCGACGTCAGGCGGTGGAACCGGTGATCGGCCACCTGAAGGCCGAGCACCGCATGGACCGCTGTCGTCTGCAAGGTACCGAAGGTGACGCCCTGCATGCGATCGACTGCGCGGCGGGCTACAACCTGCGCTGGCTGATGCGCTGGATCGCGCCTTTTTGTGCCTGGATACGGACGATGCCGGCTGGCTTCACGGCACCATCAAGATCGCTGCAACCGGTCGTCGTAGGTTGAAAGTCGATTCTTCAGGAGCGACGAATTCGCTTCGATCAAAGCCACCATGTCGGCACTGTCCGCTACATTCGCCAGGGCATCATTGAGGTCAATCTGCCCGTGTTTCCACCTCAGTCAGTTCACCGATGGAAGGGCTTCGCCTCGCGAGTGGGTGAGGGTAGTCCGGGACCGCCTGGCGACACGCCAAGTCGATCTCCACGGCACCCAGCCCACGTCGCCATGGGGCTTCCACCAAGCAGTTCGCACTGGGATCCATGTCCTGCCACCAAGATATCTGCCGTGATGTATGACCTGCGTGTACCCGTGGATGGGCGCCGCCTGCTGGCCGGCTATAGCTTCCAGCACAAAGAACAGAAACAAATAGCCCCGCAATTGCGGGGCTACAGGTGAATCCTCGTCAATACTTCCGAACCAGTTTCGCTAAAAGGGGATATCGTCATCCTCGAAGCCACCATTGTCGGCCGGCGGAGGCGCGGACGAGCGCTGCTGGGGTGATTCGCCGCCGTAGCCACCACCACTGCCGCCATGGTTGCCCTGGCGCGCACCGCCTTGCGGTCGTTCGCGCTGGAATCCGCCACCGCCACCGCCGCCTTCGTTGCCACCGCCCAGCATCTGCATCTCGTTGCCGATGATGTCCGTGCTGTAGCGCTCGACACCGTCCTGGCCAGTGTACTTGTCGGTGCGCAGCGAGCCCTCGATATAGACCTGACGTCCCTTCTTCAAGTACTCGCCAGCGATCTCGGCCAACCGCCCGAACAGCTTCACACGGTGCCACTCGGTGCGCTCCTGCCGCTCGCCGCTCTGCTTGTCCATCCACGACTCGGAGGTGGCGATTCGAAGGCTGGCGATGGCGGTACCGCCAGCGCTGTAGCGGACTTCGGGATCGGCACCGAGGTTGCCGACGAGAATGACCTTGTTGATGCCACGTGCCATGGAATCGCCCTTGCTGGAAAGCCTTGGTTACGGGCGCAGATGCTAGCACGCCACCGCCCCTCGCCGCTCGTCGTGCGGCACTCGCTGGCCTGTAGGGATAGCGCTCGTCAGACCGCCAACGCGGCACCGGCCGCGACCACCCGATGGCGCCCCCAAAGCAGCAACGGCAGCCAGATTAACAACCCCGCCGCCGCTGCGACGTACACCATCGACGCACCGGCATGCTGCAGCACCACGCCGCCCAGCACGCCACCCACGCCAGCACCGAGGAACTGGCTGGTGGCGTAGGCTCCCAGCGCCGCGCCGCGCATATGCCCCGGAGCCAGCCGCGACACCAGGCTGGGCAAACTGGCCTCGAGCAGATTGAACGCACTGAAGAACACCACCGCAGCGATCCACAACAGCGCGTGGGCGCGCCCGGCCTGGCTGAAGCCATAGGCTGCTACTCCCAGACAGACGGCGCAGGTCAGGACCAGCCGCATACTGCCGGCCACCGAGGTCACGCGGCGCAGCACGCCGCCCATCACCACGGCGGACACCAGCATCACCGGAAGGTACAGCTCCCACTGCCTGCTCAGCGCGATCCCGGTCTCATGTTCCAGGGTCAGTGGCAAGGCCACGAAGGCCGCGGTGAGCATAACGTGCATCATGAAGATCGAGGCGTTCAGCACCAGTAGCTGCGGTTTCACCAGCATGCGCAGCACCGTCGACCCGTGCGCGGCTTCCTCAGCCCGGCGCTGGGCCGGCCGCGGCACCACCGCCCACAACAGCGCAATGGCTCCCACCGCAAGCAGCGCGGTGAGGCCGAAGAGCCCGGGCAGGCCGGCGATCGTCGCCAGCGGCGCGCTCAGGATGATCGCCAGGATGAAAGCCAGCCCGATGCTGACGCCGATGATGCCCATCACCTTGCTGCGGTTATCGGCGTTGGAGTGATCCGCCGCCAGCGCCTGGCTGGCGCCGGACACCGCGCCCATGCCCTGCAGCACACGTCCGGCGATGATGCCGTCGATACCGTGCGCCAGCGCCGCCAGCGCACTGCCCGCGGCGAACACCAGCAGGCCCAGGGTGATCGTCAGGTGACGTCCTATACGGTCCGATGCCAGCCCCACCGGCACCTGCAGCAGGGCCTGCGCGAAGCCGTATACGCCGATCGCCAGTCCGACCAGGAACGGCGTGGCGCCGCGCATGTGGAACGCATACGCGGTGAATACCGGCATGATCAGGAACAGGCCGAACATGCGCAAACCGACCACGCTGGATAACGCGAGGGAGGTGCTTAATTCACGCTTGCTGAGCTTGCTCACGATGATGGGCATCCGGTAGCGAAGGAAGCGCAGGATTATAGGCCCCTCCAGCAGGTCCCCGATGTGTCACATCGCCACGACGAACGAATCGGCGTGACGTCCGACGCCGCACGCAGCGTGACGAGCGCCTATAATCGCGCCTCAACCCTTAGCAGGCCGTCCATGAGCTCAACCGCCGAACACGTCCCCGGATCCCCGCGCGACTTCGCCGCCGTGCGTGAGCTGGCCGCGCCCGACATGCGTGCCGTCGATGCGTTGATCCGTCACCGGCTGTCCTCCGACGTGGTCCTGATCAACCAGATTGCCGAACACATCATCGCCGGCGGTGGCAAGCGGCTGCGGCCGATGCTGCACGTGCTGGCTGCCGGCGCGGCGGGCTATGCCGGCGAGCAGCACATCAAGCTGGCT
>Ga0078972_1011893_pt1 | contig 15311 bp, 13 predicted proteins | sample YelNatPaOPGAMG01_FD_67568 | JGI IMG/M metagenome (GOLD analysis project Ga0078972, IMG submission 67568) | Hot spring thermophilic microbial communities from Obsidian Pool, Yellowstone National Park, USA - OP-RAMG-01 (SPADES assembly) (version 2) | ecosystem: Environmental > Aquatic > Thermal... | reverse complement strand
TCGCGCGCAGCGTGAAAGCCTCAGAGTCCGTGTGGACAAGGGACTATGCTGCCAGTCGGCGAGCCGGGCAGATCGAGACTATGGCTACGTATTCTCACAATGGGAACAAGCTCTTGATGCGCTGGGCGAGCATGATGTTCCCGGTGGCCTTGAGCTTGCCGCTCATGAACGCGGTCATGCCATCGAGCTTGCCGTTGCAGATCGCGAGCCAATCCTCGCCCGCGAGCGACAAGGACACGGAGGGGCTGGGGTGAACGCCTTTTTCTACTTTGCAGGTATTGTCCTTGACGATCACGTAGTAGTCCCCCGCTTCTGGCCCAGATATATTGAACTGGAATACAGCGTCGAGTCCTCCCGCAGCGGCTGCGTTGAACACGGTGGGCATCTTTTCGAATACTTCACTCACTGACGTAAGTTCCATGGCTAACTCCTTCATATCAAAGCTGGCTGAACGGGATGCCGTCCAAGATTGTCCCAGGGAACCGGGACGTTTGAACTTTCTTTGTATCATATTCTGTAGCCTGAATCATTGCTGTTTCGCTCATTCACGATATTTTTGTTTCAGCGGTCTCAGACGCGTGCGCTCCGGTGATCATACCAGCCTTAGAAAGGCGGCGTAAAAAGCAAGCGATGCTGAAAGGACCAAGGCGCAGGCATCGAGAACGGTTGCATCAGGAGACAGAGACGCCGCGCGCGGGGATCCCGGACGATAACCTCGCGCCTCCATGGCCGCCGCTAGTTTGTCGCTCCGCCTCATTGTCCCCTGCAGCGCGGGGGCCAGCACGGAAGACAAGGCGCGAGCCCGCTGAACGATGCCGCCGCTTTGAAAGTCTATGCCACGCGATTTTTGGGCTTCGACGATGGCGCGTATCTCTTCTTGGAGGATCGGCGTAAAGCGGAGGGCGAGGTACGTGATGGTGGCGGCTTCGTCAATAGGTATGCCAATCTTTTTCAACGGCTGTGCGAGGGCGACCATGCCTTTTATGAGGTGAGTGGGCATTGTAGTGGCCGTCAACACGACCGACAGCGTTATTCCCATGGAAAGCTGGGCGGTTAAGCTGATTGCCCTCCACAGGCCTGCAGCGCTCCACGGCCCGGTGATGCCCGTGGCCGCAATCTGGGCGTCGTGGCGGTAAAACACGACATTCAGGACAAAGGCCAGCATTAGCAGCCAGGAAAAACGGTAAAACGCGGCGAACCACGCGCGACGCCCCAAATTGGCCAGGAACGCCACAAGGACAGTCATGCAGCCGCTGAGGATCAAAGTCCTCGAATCGGATGATACGAACACCGCAATCATGAGGAGCAAGAACGAGGCAAGTTTGATCCGCGGCTCCATTGTGTGGATGAATGATGTTCCGGGAATATAGCCTCCCAGAAGGAAATCCGACGATTTCAAGATACGACTCCTCTTAACATCTTGTGATGTTCATACCAGTTGTGGCATTCTGCCACAAGATGCGTCGAGCGCTGGCCGCTGCATACACGATGGAGTGGTGCCTAAAAAGGTTCACCCTTACTCTCACAGATTAGGCGTACAACCATGAGCCACGATGACTTTCCGGACCTCACCATACTCAAAAAATCTCAAACAGACTACAAGAAAAGCCTCGGCCAAACTGCGCTGGAAAGTTTCCCCAATAAATACCCAACGCGAGATTACGTGGTCTCGTTCGATTGTCCTGAATTTACAAGTCTATGTCCGGTGACCGGTCAGCCCGATTTTGCCCATATACATATCACCTACATCCCAGACGAACGGTGCCTGGAATCCAAGTCGTTGAAACTCTATCTTTTTTCCTTTCGCAACGAAGGGATGTTCCATGAAGAAATCGTTAACAGAATATTGGAGGACATCGTCGCGGCCTGCAAACCTCGATGGATCAGGGTGAAGGGCCTCATGAATCGACGAGGCGGTATTTCTATAGACGTTGCGGTCGAGTACTGCAAGCCTGGTTTCAAACCGCCCCAAGGTTCGATCTGATGCACTGCGGTTTGATGAGGGCGCTCAAAACGCCTCGTCAAGATGTAAGAAACGTTGCGCGGCCCGTCGAAGTCTTTTTCTTGGGCGGCTTCTTGACCACCGTGGGAAAATGTGGTTAAGGTAAACAGTTCAAGTACATGAAGCCATAAATCCGAAAGGAGTTCACTCAATGGGGATGCGGAGTTATCTTTTCTCATCAGAATCGGTCACCGAAGGACACCCTGACAAAATCGCTGATCGGATCTCGGACGCGGTGCTCGACTCGATGATCGCGCAGGATCCAAAATCCCGTGTGGCGTGCGAGACGCTCGTGACGACGGGACTGGCCTTAGTGGCTGGTGAAATTACCACCAAGGCGATCGTGGATATTCCCTCCCTGGTGCGACAGACGATTTGTTCCATCGGTTACACTGACGCATCCATGGGTTTCGACGGGGAGACTTGCGCAGTCGTGGTGACGCTCGACAAACAGTCGCCTGACATATCCATAGGAGTCACCGAAGGACAGGGGCTTTTCAAAGAGCAAGGGGCCGGCGACCAAGGGTTGATGTTTGGCTATGCATGCAAGGAGACGCCGGAACTTATGCCCATGGCCATAAGCTATGCACACAAGCTTACCGAACGCCTTACGCAAGTCAGAAAAGAGGGGATACTCGATTTTCTGCGTCCTGACGGCAAATCCCAAGTGACCGTGCGCTACGAAGACGGGATGCCCAAAAAAGTACACACCGTGGTCATTGCAGCACAACACGCACCCCATGTGACCTACGAGCAGATCAAAGAGGGTATCATCGAAGAAGTTATTAAAAAGGTCATACCATCAGATTTCCTCGACGCCGATACGCGTTATCTCATCAATGCCACCGGCAGATTTGTCGTGGGCGGGCCCTTGGGAGACTGCGGCCTCACAGGACGAAAAATCATAGTAGATACGTATGGCGGATATGGCGCGCACGGGGGAGGCGCCTTTTCCGGGAAGGATCCCTCTAAAGTGGATAGATCAGCCTCATACATGGCGCGTCATGTCGCGAAGAACATCGTTGCTGCCGGACTCGCAGACAAGTGTCTTCTCCAGGTTGCGTACGCCATAGGATATCCGGAGCCAGTGTCTCTCATGGTCAACACCTATGGCACTGGGAAGATCAGCGATGAGGATTTGGCGAATGTCGTATCCAAGGTGTTCAGCTTCAAGCCGGCCGCAATCATCGATTATCTGCAACTGCTCAGGCCAATTTACCAAAAGACGTCGGCAAATGGTCACTTTGGCAGGGAAGACCCCGATTTTACCTGGGAGGCGACAAACAAGATCGACGAACTGAGACAAGCGGCTGGCCTGTGATTCCGCGGGCGTCATGAGCAAAGTCGGGGCGGAGGAATGAGACTGTCCTTCGAAACGAGGGACAAATTTTTTTTAGACCAAAAGACGGTGACGACTGAGATCATCTCATAAGGAGCAAGTATGGATTATCACATCAAGGATGCGGGGCTGGCCGAGGCAGGGAAGCTCAGGATTGAGTGGGCTGAACGCAGCATGCCCGTATTGAGAAAAATTCGACAGCGATTCGCGCAGGAAAAACCATTGGCAGGAAAGGTGTTGGCTGCCTGTTTGCATGTGACCACCGAGACCGCCTGCCTCGTAAGAACCCTTGCCCAAGGAGGCGCTGAAGTCTATCTCTGCGCGTCCAACCCCCTCTCCACCCAGGACGATGTGGCCGCTGCGTTGGTGTCAGAAGGATTTCACGTGTATTCTATCAAAGGAGAGGACACAGAAACGTATTACAAGCATATTCATGCATGTCTGGATGCGAAGCCGTCCATCACCATGGATGACGGGGCAGACCTCGTAAGCACGATTCATGCCGAGAGAAAAGACCTTGTGGCAGGCATCCTCGGCGGTACTGAAGAGACTACCACGGGCGTCATCAGACTAAGAAGCATGGCAGACAAGGGAGTTTTGCTCTTTCCCGTCATCGCGGTGAACGATTCAAATACGAAGCACTTCTTCGATAACCGCTATGGAACCGGCCAAAGCACTATCGACGGCATACTGCGAGCCACGAACAGGTTGATGGCGGGGAGCTGGTTTGTGGTAAGCGGGTATGGATGGTGTGGTCGCGGGGTAGCTATGCGCGCCAAGGGGATGGGCGCCCGAGTCATCGTCACCGAAGTCGATCCGTTGAGGGCATTGGAAGCCGCCATGGATGGCTATCACGTCATGCCTATGGAGGAAGCTGCGTCCCTGGGCGACTTCTTCTGCACAGTGACCGGCGACATCAATGTCATCAGAAAAGAGCATTTTGACAAGATGAAAGACGGGGCAATCGTTTGCAATTCCGGTCACTTCAATGTCGAGATCGACATCAGCGCGCTCGAGAACAGTTGCTCGGAACGACGCATAATAAGAGATTTTCTGGAAGAATTCACCATGCCTGACGGCAGAAGAATTATCCTGTTGGGAGAAGGACGTCTCATCAATCTCGCCGCCGCGGAAGGGCATCCGTCGTCTGTCATGGACATGAGCTTTGCCAATCAAGCATTGGCGTCAGAATACTTGGTGAAGCGAGGAAGCGCGCTCTCAAAGGAAGTGCACAGATTGCCGCAAGCCATTGACGACGAAATCGCACGGCTGAAGCTAGAATCCATGGGGATACGGATCGATACCCTGACCCCAGAGCAGGAACACTATCTGGCGTCTTGGGAGCTTGGCACCTGATGCGATACTCTTTAGTCGGCTCACAATGAAGACGTTGAAGAGCACCCGCGGGGCCCAAAAGGAAAAGATAAAGACTCTACTAGTTCTCGACAAAAAAGCGCGAATTCGCCAGTGGCTTGTCTGCTCCATTGATGCGAGCTGAGATTGCTTTCCCCCCTTATCTTCTCGCAATGACGTGAAGGCCGTGAATGCGTCATTGCGAGTGGAGCAGAGCAATCTCGTGATACCTCATAAGAAACGCTATAAAAGGAGCCGAAGGATGGTTCCCAAAGATGTAAACACGAGCAACGCCACTGAAGAAACTCCTGAGAGGGCGTCTCTCACGCAACTTGAGGTTGATCCTCGCAGCGAAGACTCAGAGACAAAACCATCCGCCCCAAGAGTGCTCGTAGTGGACGACGATCCCCTTGTGAGAGACATTATTGTGGAATCTATACAGGGCGTCGGTTACACCGTGGACTGGTCTGGCAATGGGTTGGAGGCGCTGGAAAAAAATCTCGCGCAGCCATATGATCTGATCGTAACAGACATGCTCATGCCGGGACTGGACGGGCTTTCTCTGATCAAGCACCTTAATATTCAAGGAAGCAGCTCGGATGTCATTGTCATCACAGGGTACGGCTCGATTGAAAACGCCGTAGAATGCATGAAGGCTGGCGCCCTGGATTATCTCATTAAGCCCTTCACCATCGAGCAGATACAGATGGCAGCAAGAAAAGCCATCGAGCTTCGTGAATTGAAGCTTCGCGCCAAAGAACGGGACTTGTATCGCCAGTTGTCATATGAGGATCCCCTTACCGGAATTTACAACAGGCGTTTTTTCGATGAGGCGCTCAAGCTCGAGCTGGTAAAAGCTGGTCGGCACAAGACCGGCGTGCTCCTGTTCATGATCGACATCGATTACTTCAAGACCTACAATGATCTCATGGGCCATGTTCACGGAGATGAAGCCCTTCTCAAGGTGGCCATGATACTGAAAGGGACGTGTCGAGGGTACGACATCGTCAGTCGGTACGGCGGAGAGGAATTTGCCATTATTTTTCCTGGCGCGCTCAAGACAGAGGCGTCAGTGCTCGCCACCCGCATTATGGAAGCAGTCCAAAACGAACACATTGTAGGGGCCGACAAAATGCCCTTTGGCTGCCTTACGGTATCCATAGGCGCGGCCGGCTTCCCCGACGACGCCACTAATCACGAAGATTTGATTCGCTGCGCAGACAGCGCGCTCTACGCTGCAAAAAGAGCGGGACGGAACACTTTTAGGGTTTATCGCTCGAAGCCTTTGTGATATGCGAGCCTCATGACCGTTGAAGCGGTTTGGCTGCCCATGAGGAACGCGAAAGACCATCCTGGAATTCAAGAATCAGAAGATACGCTTGTGTATCTTCAAGAAGTTGGACCTCGCGACGGCCTGCAAAACGAGCAGACTGCTTTGACCCCTGAAGCTCGGGCGGCGCTGATAGACAGGCTTGTCTCATGCGGACTCTCCCGAATCCAGATCGGATCGTTTGTCAATCCACGTAGAGTTCCTCAGATGTTAGGGACTCACCTGGTCTGGCGCTTGATTCGTAAGAAAAAGGGCGTCAGGTTTTCTGTACTCGTGCTGAACGAGAAGGGGTTGGAACTGGCCATAAAAGAAAGAGTGCCCCATGTAGAAATCTACGTGTCCGCTTCTGAAACGCACAGCATGAAAAACACGGGCTTCACCGTGGACGAGGCCCTCACAAAAGCGCTTAACATCATTACAAGGGCGAGAGAAGAAGGTCTTACGGTCACCGCGGGCGTGATGTGCGCGTTTGGCTGCTTTTATGAAGGGAAAGTCCCCGACGAAGCGGCGCTTCGGCTAGTGCAAGCCTTCGAACGATGTGGTCCTACGGAGATATGCCTTGCGGACACGACCGGCATGGGCGTCCCTGAGCAGGTGACCCGCTTGGTGAACGCGGTCGTCCCAATTGTCGGCGTCGATAGAATCGGATTGCACCTTCACGATACCCACGGCCACGGGTATGATAATCTGAAAGCCGCTCTGGCAATCGGCGTTCGCCGCTTCGACACCTCCATCGGAGGGCTCGGGGGTTGCCCATTTATTCCCGGCGCGGCGGGGAATATTGGCACCGGGCGCACAGCCTCACTGCTGGAGTCCATGGGACTATACACCGGCATCAATGTTGCGTGCTTGGAAGAGGAGTGGGGCGCGCTTCAAACGCGATTGGGGAAAAAACCGCCGGAGGGGCGCGTTATTTCCCCCTCTTAGTCTTCTTTGACAGCCTGGATGAGCGCCCCAGTGGTGTACAGATCTTCGTCGCTCAGCCAAGCAAATTCTTTGGCGAGCTGCTTCCTTGTGATGCCTTGCGTGGTCGTGGTGCGCAACTCGGCGACGATGCGGAATCCACTCTTTTTCGTCAATTGTACATGAACAGAATGCGGCTGGCGATTGAGCAGATAGGGGCGGTTGCCGCGCATCAACCGCCAGGCAAGTTTGGAACACGCCCAGTGCCCGTTCCACTCTGTGGTCGCCCCATACGAACTGTAGTCTATATTGTTGGAGAGACAGCCTCCTGGCTTGAGCCAATAGCTGAAAGCATCATATACTCTCGGAAGGTCTTCCACGCATTGGAGGACCGTATTGGAAAGGGCCATATCGACGCTGTGTTTGGGGACCACAGAAGCGTCAGACCAGGGGGCAAAATACCGGATATCAATATCGCCGGCAGGCGTATCCCCACAATGCTGGCCAAGAGCCCGCTTTAATGCATTTCTGATGGCTTCGATCCTCGGAGCCGTCAGCGTCCTGTTCAAACGTTCATCAGGAAGCACTTCCTTCGGAAATTCGTACGAAGGGAGTGCGGGCTTGACCTCGGTGGAAAAGGCATTCCCAGAGGGTATATCAGCTCTTCTCGTGAAGAGATCGATTATTCTATCCAAGATTACGAGGTTTTGCTCGAGTTTCGCGAAGGGGATGGCATCCAGGGCATAGTGACGCTTCGAGCCGCAGAGCAAGGCGCAGAGCCCCACGCCCAGAGAGCTGCCCGGGCCCAATTCGAGAAAAACCTCTGGCTCTGTGTTCAGGCCGCTTCGGTGTGCCAGCACGAGGTGTCTTAACCATACGGAATAACAAAACTCTGCCGATACGGATCGCGTGTCATCGACGAACCGGTAAATCCCCGGCACGTAACTGATGAGCCCTTTGATCATGGTCTGGGTATTGGCCGGCAATACACCTAGTATCTTTCGGAAATACTTATCAATGCGCTGTCTTGTCACCGCTATCCCCCGCACGAGGTGATTGTGAGGTCTTGTGAATAACTCTGAGAAGATGCTCTGCTATCGCATTGGCAAAGATCGCCTGAGCTGCCGCATTGGGATGAGGGTCCATGAGCGACACTTGAAGGTGAGAGGCATGCATGCCTTGAAAGAACGGAGCGACATCTACCACATCTATTTCGTTTTTTTCACAAAAAGCCTGGACAATCTCATGAACATCCGAAAACTCATACCGCGTGAAATCGAACATGGCAGGAAGCAACGCCACGGTGAAGCCCATACCCTCTGCCTTGCAGAGTTGATTCATTGACTTGAGCGTCTCAGCCACCTTTTGCCATGGGCCGTGAGGGTCCAGATATGCTTTCTTTATGTCGCTCACGTATGACGAGTGATACCATCCAGGTCTGACTTTTCGGATGAGGTCGCCCACCCGATGCTTCACAAAATGGATGACAAGCAGATCCGCGTCTAGGAAATTCTTTTGGCGCTCGAGCTGCTCCGGAGATTCTTGGATGTGACCAGGTGGACCAGTCGGGGGTATATTCACCGGCTCGTAATCATTGATGTTGTAGCCCACGACAACCCATGAGGGTCTCCTCGGCGCGACGAACGTCTTGAGAATGTAACTTTCTTGCTCGGTATTGTAGCCTGACACTCCGAGATTCCAAACTCGAAAATAGTCCTTCCCAACCTTTTGGTTGAGAACTCGCTCCATGATTGCCGGATATGTGGCATCTTGAGGAACCCCTTGGGCAAAGGTGAAAGAGTCTCCTAGTACGGCGATCACAAACTTGCCGGAAGATGACGGATCAACAAACTCTCGATCCCGGTACCCGTCAGAATTCGTTGTGATTCTTACACCTTGCTTCACCACGTCAGAATTGGGGATCATGGCATACCATGCAGGGTCATGTGTGAGGCGAAAGAGCCCTCGATGATCAGACAACGGCGCATACGTGCGGAGATACCATTCTCCCGCCAGCCCCAATATCGCAACGAGCACAACGGTGACGCAGACATTTATTGCAACTATTTTCAGTGTCCGTTTCAATGAACCGCTCCGTGTTTGATGCGCCACGGCAGCAATGGCGAAGGTCCGACGGCAACCAGGTAGCGTCGGGCGCGGCTAGGCCTCCTTCTGCACTGCTACCGTGATGTAAGGCGGTATTTCCAGCCCTGTGATACTCTTAATCGCCTTGAGTGCGAAAAAGGTCAATTCTTTCATGCGTCCCGACTCTGATTTATCCAGGGTGGCGCGCCAGATATCCAAAGAGTCTCTCATACCAAGCCTGGACGGTTTTAGGAACCTCAATCGATTCTGCCCATATGCGAGGATGTTCTTGATCTCTCGCACGCTCGCGCCATGGAGCCCGAGCCGCAGCAGTTCTTCCCACGGCTGGTCTGAACCCCATATTTTTTTATAAGCTCGTCGAGCGATGGGATAGGCCAAAGGTTTAGGAAGGTAGTGGAGCAGAGGATACCGTGTAATATGCGTCTCAAAAGGAAAATACCAATTTGGGGTTTGCGCTATGAACAAGACGCCGCCTACGTGCAGACGCGACCATAGCTCGCGCAGCAACGCTGTTCGTTCCTGCGGCAAAAGGTGTTCATACACGCCGCATAACACGACGTAGTCGAAATCCCCGATATCATGAGGAAGAGACGAGTCGCTCGCAGGCGTTACGAAAGAGAGTCGGTCGCATTTTGCGTCTCTTGCCTTCAGCCGGCAGACTTTGAGACACTCTTCCAATCTGTCCAACCCTACGATGATTGCTGTGGGAAACAATCGAGACAAAGCAAGGGTCGATGCGCCGCACCCGCATCCGAAATCCAAAATTCTTTTGTTCTCAAAATCCTTTTCACTCAAGAAACTTAACAAATAATAAGTGAGTGCATGTTGAATGCCGTCGGGCGACTCTTCCCTGACAAGTTCTCCGTGGAGCCTCCAGTACCTTGGGTCGTGGTCCAGAATGGCTCGAATCACGTCTTCGCTGTACACCGTCTCCCACTCCTCGATTGTGGGCTCTGGGTGAGCGTTGGTCAGGCTCGCCGTTACCCTTGTGCCGCCGCCGGGTAGAGGAGTGAGGACAATGCGAGCCCCTGATATTGTGATCTCAACAGATTGGGCGCTCAAAATGGCTCCCCCTTTGACAAACCGAAGTTTGTCTCAATGAAGTTCAATACCAAGTCGCAACAATCGGCCATGGGGCGTGTCACGGCTTCGCTGCCAGCTCGATGCGACTGCGAACGCGATTGCTGAGCATTTCATGAACGATCAAACTCACCTCTGTCACCTCTATAAGTTGTTCAAATGGGATGGGCAGAGAGCCGCCCTCTCTCACGGCCTTGGCAAAGGCTCCTACGCAATGGGTATGCCCTTTGTCCTGTTTCCAGAGATTCATTTTCCGGAAGTGAGGCCATCCCCAACCTTGCAGTTTCTGAAAATTGTTCATCTGCAGTATCTTGCCAGAACAAAAGATCTCGAGTCTCTCTTTGGGAAAGGTTTTATCCCCATTGGAGAAATAGTGGATCGCGCCTATGGAACCGTCCTGAAATCCCAAGGTGAAAGTGGCGGTGTCAGGGCAGGGCAAGCGCGATGAAGAGGCTTCCATCGAGTCTGCTTGCACACTCGTCACAGGACTTTGCGCCAAGTATCTCAGAAGATCGATGAAATGACATGCCTCGCCAATGATGCGGCCACCGCCTACCGCGGGGTCTTGAATCCAGTGATCAGAGGGTATGCGGCCCGCGTTGACAGTCATCACAAAGCTTTTTGGTCCGTCGAATCCCTTCATTAATTCACGGATTTTTTGAATATGAGGCGCGAATCTTCGGTTAAAGCCTACGGTCAAGACCCTCTGAGGTTGGGAGGCATTTTGTGCCGTGTACAGATCCACGATATCCTTTAGTTCGGCCCTGGAGATCGCAAGCGGCTTCTCCACGAAAACGTGTTTGCCTGATTTCAGCGCTGCCTTCGTGAACCGGGCGTGGGTGTCGTGCCGCGTTGCAATGACGACGCAATCGACGTCGGGGTCTGCGAACACTGCGTCTGCATCGGTAGCGGCCTGCTCAAAACCGAATTGTTTGGCAGCCTGGTAGCTGGTTGCGCCAGTGCTGGTCACGATGGATTTTAGACGTACGCCGGCCTTTTGAAACGCGGGGATCAATATACGGGTTGCATGGTCCCCCGCGCCGATGAAGCTTACCGCAGGAGGTCTAGCCAAACCTTTGACGCGGTCTTCCCGGATGCTCAAGCTCACCAAGGGGCGACGAATAGATTCAGTCGGGCGTTCTGTGTCGTCGGAGTATTCCAGGATGATGCCCAGGCTGCGGGCGTCGTTGGACAACACATCGTAGGCCGCTTGCGCCTCGGCAAGGGGGAATCGATGGGATATGAGGCTTTCCACATCTATCTTCTGGGCCTCGAGAAGATCCATCATCGCTTCCATGTTCCTCTGCTCGGTCCACCGGACAAATCCGAAGGGATAGTCGTGACCCTGCTCTTCGTACACAGGATCATACCGGCCGGGACCATACGAACAGGAAACTTGAAACGAGATCTCTTTCTCGTAAAAGTCGTCTCGTGAAAGTTCCAATCCCGTTACCCCGACCAGGACTATACGGCCGCGTTTTCTGCACATCTGAGCGGCATGGCGGATAGGATCGCTGCTTGTCGTGGATGCAGTCACAAGCACGCCGTCAACCCCCCGTTCACGAGAGAAGACCAACGCCTCTGCCACCGGGTCGCGGCCGTCAGACAAATCGACGATGTGCGCCCCGAACTCTTTTGCGAGGGCGAGACGATGAGAGTTCATGTCAATACCCATCACCCTGCATCCATTCGCTCGCAGGAGCTGAACCGCTATGAGGCCTACGAGCCCGAGGCCTATGACGACAAAGGTCTCCCCCAAGGTGGGCTGAGCAAGTCGCAGGCCTTCAAGCCCTATGGCCCCCAGCACGGTGAACGTCGCGTGATCATCGGACACCGTCTCGGGTATCTTGACGCACAAGTTCATGGGCACATTGACCAGTTCGGCGTGCTTCCCGTTGGACGCGACCCTGTCTCCGGGCCGCAGGTGATATACTCCCTTGCCAATGTCGAGCACCACGCCCGCGTTGCAGTAGCCGAGGGGAATCCGCTGTTCCAGCTTCCTTGTCACAGCCTCATAGGTCTCAAAGATGCCCTCTGTTTTCAGGCGCTCCAACACTGCGCGTACCTTGTCCGGGTTCTTTCTGGCCTTCTCAAAAAGGCCAGCTTTGCCGAATTCGAGGACAGCGCGTTCAGTGCCTGGGGAGATGAGGCTCTTGCGTGTTCTAATCAGGACATGGCCGTTTTTTACCTGGGGGCATGGAACATCCACGAGTTCTGTGTTGCCAGTCTTTTGATTTTGAAGTATTTGTTTCATGTCGCCTCGGGCAAGGGGCCATGGTCAGGTTGAATCGCAATGCCAATGTGCGCGGGTTGCCATCATAACGGAAAGGGGCGCATGAGTGAAGCGAATTCTAATGGTAGGTCCCGTCCCCCCTCCGTATGGCGGCATTGCCGCTGTCATGGAAAATATTCTCCATTCGAAACTCGCTCGAGAGTATCGATTTGACGTTTTTAATAAATCTGATCTCTTTGCTCCACAGGTTTCGGGGTGGTGGGAGAGGAATTATCTCAGAATCAAACGCTGGTTCACTTTTTTCTTCATGGTAGCACGGGGGAATTACGCCTTCGTCCACCTCCAGGGCTCGGTGTGGGTATTTAACGGCGTAGTGCTGTATATGCTCATAGCTCGCTTAGCCGGCGCAAAAATACTCCTTCATCTCCACGGCACCAACTGGAAGTGGTTTTATGGCGAAGCCTCTCGTCCTAAGCGATTTGTGGCAAGACTGGGATTGCGCCTTCCGCAAAAGATCATTGTCTTGTACGAAGAGTGGGCTCAAAAAATAAAGGAACTCCAACCGTCTGCCGACGTCGTGGTGATCCCCAACTGGATCAGCGCGGCCCCTCTTCCAGAGGGAACCGATTCCGAAGAGACGATGAAGCGTCTCCAAATCACTGTGCACGATTTTGTGGTCATCACCGTGGGAAACGTGGGCTGGCGAAAGGGCACATTCGACATCCTGAAAGCAGTTCCCATAGTAGCTCGCTCCGTTGACCACGTCCGCTTCGTGTTTGCAGGGAACGAGGAGTTTCCAGGCCAGTGGAGAGAGATCATGGAGGAAGTCGAGACAGCGAGCCTCAACGAATGGGTTCGCTTTCCGGGCGAACTGCCCCGGGACGTCGTAATCTCGCTTCTCCTCGTTGCCCACGTATTTCTTCTGCCCTCGCACAGCGAAGGGATGCCCATCGCTGTCATCGAAGCCATGAAGGCAGGACTTCCCATCGTGGTGACGCCGGTCGGCGGCATCCCAGAGATGGTCCAACACGAGGTTTCAGCGCTCATGATCCCTCCCGACGCGCCTGAGGCCATCGCCAACGCCATTCTTCGACTCTACCGCGACCCTGCGCTGCGAAAAAGGTTAGGCGAAGGCGCCAGGAAAGCTTTTTCCGATAAGTTTGCCGTCGAAACAGGCATAGAACAGCTCGCACAGATTTATTCAGAGCTTCTGGGCGAGGCATCATCTCCTCCAGGCCAGGTCTGAAATCCTATGTACGATCATTATCGGCGATACAAATTGTTCCTTATGGGCATGGATGTGCTCACCAGTATAGTGATCCTGGCGATTGCGGTCGAGCTGCGACCATATCTCCCGGGACGCCTCCTGGAACCAGATGCCGTGTTGCCGAGCCCCGTCATCTACGTTGTACAAGGACTGCTCTGGCACGTAGTCTTCGCGCTCACCGCCGCCTACCAACCAGACCGCCTCACACACGTGTCCAAAAATCTCGGGAGCTTTACTTCCGTGTATATGGTCGGTGTCGCTGTTTTCGCCGGCCTCCTCTTTTTTAGCTACAGAGAAACCTCACGGCTCCTGGTTCTGTATTATGCCTCGGCCAACTATATTGCGATGATCGGCCTGCGGTACCTCACAGCCGCTCATATCGTTTCCAGACAAAAATCTGGGAGAGCCGTCCCAGTACTGATCGTGGGCACGCTCGACAACGCATTAAGGGTTGCTCAAGATATCGAAGAGGACAAAACGTCGCTCCTCAAAGTCGTAGGTTTTTGTGATACACGACCCCCATTGCATGCCCAGCTTCCGAAACCGTTTCTGGGTTTGGTTGATCGAGTCGATGAAATTGTTCGCGACCACGCAATTGAAATGGTAATCATCGCTCGATCAGACGTCGTGAGCCAAGAGGTCGCCCCCCTTGATCTTCAGAAAATTATTCGCCAGTTGGATGAAATCCCTGTACGGATATACGTGGCCCCTGATCTTTACAGCTTGGCGCTCGTGGAGTCGGACATCCAACGATTCGGAAAGATCGTGCTTATAGGACTTCGGGAGCCCGTAATCAAGGGGCCTGCCAGGGTGCGAAAACGGGTATTGGACATTTTTGTTTGTCTCACAGTAATAATCCTTGGTTGGCCTCTCTTTGTCATAATATGGCTCATGGTAAAAATAGACTCACAAGGCCCAGGCATCATCGCAGTACGAAGGGTGGGGGAAAACGGCAAAGTTTTTCGTATGTATAAATTTCGAAGTATGGTAAATGGGGCTGAGTTTCTGCAGGACAAAGTGGTGCAGCAAGATGAAAAGGGCGAAAAGATATACAAACTCAAAGACGATCCTAGAGTCACCCGTGTAGGCAAATGGCTCAGAAAGTATTCTCTTGACGAACTTCCCCAGGTCTTTAACGTGCTGAAAGGGGAGATGTCTGTTGTGGGGCCGAGGCCGGAGCAACCCTTTATCACTGAGCTGTACGATCACTGGCAGTGGCAGCGGGTGTCCGTTCCGCCTGGCGTCACCGGATGGTGGCAAATATCGGGAAGAGCGGATTTGCCCATGCATCTCAATACAGAATATGACGTGTATTATGTTCGAAATTACTCCATCCTGCTGGACCTCAAGATCCTTGCAAAAACGATCATTGCCGTAATAAAGGCCAAAGGCGCTTACTGAGAATGAAACCAGTTGCCTGCGCAATGAAGTCATCGAGTTCGATTCCAATTCAGTCTGGCCGGTTGTGTTCGATGTATGGAGACAGACTAGCCAAAAAGGAATAGGGACCAGCCATGGAACACGTAGCAACTTCTTCACGACGGGGTATCCTTGCGATAGCTGCTCTTTTCGCTCTGTTCTTATTCGGTTTCTTTTACGTGATGGCATTAGGCGGCGGATGGCGTGTCTTTATCTATGTCAACGGCGGCATCCTTTTACTGGCCGCGCTGGGATTCTTTATGAAGGATGCCAAATCAT
>Ga0078972_1011891_pt1 | contig 15312 bp, 14 predicted proteins | sample YelNatPaOPGAMG01_FD_67568 | JGI IMG/M metagenome (GOLD analysis project Ga0078972, IMG submission 67568) | Hot spring thermophilic microbial communities from Obsidian Pool, Yellowstone National Park, USA - OP-RAMG-01 (SPADES assembly) (version 2) | ecosystem: Environmental > Aquatic > Thermal... | reverse complement strand
TAGCAATGTTTTTTATTTATAGACTTTATGAAGAAAAAAGATTGTTGAAGGTGATAAAAGAATTTTCGTCTCTGATAATCATAATAGCACTGATAACAAGCACATATTTTTTGAGAAATTTTGTATTTTATAAAACACCAGTTTGCTCGAGTTTTTTCGGCTTATTTAACACAGAAGGTTGTAACTTAACAAAAATAAAATATGAAAGCAAATACAGGTTTGAAGGTAGAACAGTTGAAGTGGGCACAGAAGCAACTCCTATAAAGATAGGTTTTACAAACTATTTAGATTTTGCATATGGCAATTTGTGGTTACTGCCTTTATTTTTTACTCTTGGAATGTTTTATTTGATTTACAATAAAAGCAAAATCGACATAATGCTTATAATTGTGATTCTTTCATTTATACCAATTTATTATATAGCGTTTAGAGCAAGAGCAGAAGATACAGCAAGGTGGCTTATGCCTTTAGTTCCAATAATGGCAATTATAGCTTCTTCATACATGTCCAACATTTATGATTTCATGAAAAAACATCTCAAAACTTTAGCATTAGTTTTTTTCATATTTGTCATATTTTTCAGCTATAAAAATTTTAATCAAAAGCTTCAAATAATGGATCAAGTAAAGCAGTTTTCTCCAGCTTTTTTACAAGCATGTGAATGGATTAAAACAAATACACCAAAAGATGCTAGATTAGGGGGGATAGTTTACATGCCAGCTGCTGGATACAATTGTGATAGAAATATAGCAGGTGGCGGACCAGATGTTGTTTTAAGTCAAAATAAAACATTAGCATTATCAGTTTTACATATGCAGAATGTTAGCTACCTTTTTATTCAAAAGAGCATAATAGATTGGAGCGATGCTAAATTAACAGAAAGACATCCCATAAGTTTTGTTAAATTTTTAGAATCTGAACCAAAAGTCTTTGTGAAAGTTTATGAAACAGGTCCAAATTTAGATCAATGTAAGCAACAAGGCGGTTGTGATGGAATAATAATTTATCAAATTAATTATACGGATGTAAAACTTATACCAGTTGAAAAATTAATAAGCAATTAAAGTTTACTTTCTTATTTTTAAATAATGATTAACGCTAAACCAAATATATGTTTGTGTATAAAATCTATCGATCCAACAGTAGCCAGTGGAACTAAAAGGTATGCTTATGAACTTTACAGAGAATTGAAAAACAACAAAAAATATAACATATTTCTTATCACAGCACCAAAAAATTCTATTTACGAAAAGTCAGGAACATTTTTTGTAATTTTTTGTTTTTACAAACTTTTGAAATTATTGTCTAAAAAAAAGATAGATTTATTCCATTCATTAAGTTTTGCATATTCTCCATTTATACCAATAGTCAAATTATTTGGCGTCAAAACTGCTATAACAATAGCTGATGTACCGAAGACATATAGCACAAAATACATGGATAATGGAATATTAGATTATATTAAAATATGGTTATATAGAATTTTTATTAGATATTCTGATTATTTTTTTGCCATTTCAAAACTTAATATAGAGAGATTGCAAAAAGAAATTAGAATAAGCAAAAAAAGAATTTTTTACTTTCCACATGGAATAGATCAAAAATTTAAACCTTTAACTAGCATTAAAAGAGAAAAAGATTTTACAATTGGATATTTGGGTGGAATGATATCATTAAAAAATATAAAATATACCATAGAGTTGATAAAAACTTTTATAGAGTTTAATAAAAATCATTCTGATAGTCTACTTATAATATCTGGAAAGGACAAACTTTCTTTTGTTGAAAAATTCATTAAAAAAATCAACCACAAAAAAATCAAATATATAAAATTCATTCCAGAAAGTGATATAGTTAATTTTTATAATTCTTTAGATGTTTTTATTTTTCCCAGTTTATATGAGGGTTTTGGTTTAGCTATAATGGAAGCTAAAAGATGTGGTAAGCCTGTTTTATTAATAAAAAAGGCTATGATATCAAACGAAGTGAAAAAATATTGCTATGAGTATGATTCTAAAGAAGATTTAATTGAAAAATTATCTAATTTTTATCTAAACAGAAGTTTAATTAAATTGATTGGCGAAAAGTCTTATAGAGACGCAAAAAAATTCACATGGAAAAAAAGTGTTGAAGCAGCAATTAATGGATATAAAAAAATATTAAAAAAGTGAAAAAAATGAAAAAAATATTAAATGTGGGGTGTGGCGCTCAGACATACGGAACTGACTTTGTTGATCTTTATCCGCAAAGGCCAGAAGTAAAAAAATGTAACATAGATGAAGAACCATTGCCATATAAAGATGGAACATTCGATGTTGTATATAGTAAAAATGTTTTTGAGCATTTGACGAAACCTGGCTTTGCATTGAGAGAAATGGCAAGAGTATTGAAAAAAGGAGGAAAATTAATTCTGATAACTGATAATGCAAATTATTGGGTTTGGGGCGTTGGTAAAACACATTTAGGTGGTTATGAAAAAAATCCAGAAGGTGGGGAAGAAGATAGACATTATGCGCTGTTTACAGAATGGCATTTGAGAAATCATTTAGAAAAAGTTGGTTTGAAAGTGGTAAAGATTGAGTATTTGGAAGAAGAGTTTTTACATAAAACATTTTTGGGAAGAATAATAAAAAGTATCATCAACTCCATTCTTCGTAAAACAAAATTCAGAAGAATGGGGTATGCAAGAATTAAAATAATAGGGAGGAAATAATTTAGGATAAAGTGATGTGAAAAATGCTGCCAATATTATTGACATACTTAATTTATTCTATTTTTACTATAACATATAGGGGTGTGCAAAATTAAATAAACACCCCCATCTAGAATTTTATTATGGTAGAAGCTATTATTGATAAGGCAAATAGTAAATAAAAAGATTGTCCCACAGAAGAGTGGAAGAGGGAGAAGAGGTTACGGCAATCTATTGATAGCTCGTTTATTGATATTTGCAATACTAGCAAGGATATTTACTAACAAGGGATTGAGAACATATCTTGAGCAGCATTCTGATATAGTTAAACAATTAGGATTTCAGAAAATACCACATAGGACAACAATATCCAGATGGAAGAAAAAACATTTCTTACTAAGAAAAGTGATTGAAAACTTAGGTAGTATGATACAGTTGTTAATTCCAAACATATTGCTAATATTTGATTCCACACCAATAGAAGACAGAAAAGATCCTGATGCAAAAGTAGGCTACTATTCTAGAGGTTTGTTTGTCGGATTTAAGATTCATCTAGCTGTAAATCAGTCAAAGATGCCAATAAAAGCTGTTTTTACACCAGGTAATGTCCATAACAGTACATAGTTGAAAGAACTGGTAACAGAATGTTATTATGGTTTGGGTGATGCAGGATATGATAGCAAGGCAAACAGGAAAGCAATAAAATTGTATGGAGGAAAGCCTGTTATTGACAAAAATTCAAGAAGATCAAAAAAGAAAAAGAGATGTAGATGGTTGTTGAAGAAATACAGATATCTAATTGAGCAAGTGAATGAAATCTTAAAGAATGATGTAATTCAGAGGATTTGGACAAAGATTAAAGGTTATGAGAAGAAAGCAACTTTGGTTTATTCAGGAATAGCTGCAATGCAAGTAATTGGAATAGATGGATTGTTAAAAGGAGAAATGTTTTTACCTAGAATAAGTTTGTATTGGTAGACGGGACAATAAAAATAGTGATGCTAGTAAATGCATTGAGATTTTGTTAATTTGTAATAGAAGAAAAATTAATTTTGCACACTCCTATATAACATATATTTTAATTTTAGGTATAGGATTAACCAGCTTATTGAAAAAAAGTTAATACTCAAGCAAGAAATTATAGGGCTTTAGCTCGTTGATGAATTGTTTGTAAGAAACTTAATATGTTCTTCAACAACACTTTAATAAAACAGTAAGAAATTGCAGATTAAAACCCACAGAAGATATAATCTTTCAAATTTCACTTCTATTGGGATTATTCCTTTTGCGTCATTTTATGTGTTAAATAAATTTAAGTACCTTTTAACGGTATATTTGGTTATTTTGTAAGGCAAAATATATTCTTTGATATAGCAGTACCGTACATGCCCCTATCTCTTGTATAGATAATCGCATTAATTTTCTTTGCAACATTAACGATAATTTCATCTTTAGGGAGACTTCCGTTATAATTTATTTTCTTCGTATCAAAATCTATGAGACTAATCCTGCCAATAGAAGCAAAATTTCCAAGTTTTTCAAATTCTTTTTTACCACCAGGACTATCGCATTCTTCTCTCACTTCAGGCAATAAAACAAAAGTAAATCCCTCAAAAAATCTTTTTGTATCTAAATCCTTTGATATTACCCCAGCCAAAATAACATTACTATCTGGAACAATATATCCACAATAATAAAGTAAGGTTGTATTTAGATTGCTGATTATTTTATTACAATCTTCGTTAGGGCATCTTCCAACAAGTCCCCCCTCTTCTGATGGTGTGATTTTACATGATTTAAGTATATTTCCACAATGTGGACATAGAATATTTAATGATTCAATAGAGAGCTTCCCTTCATCAAAAAGAATTTTAGAGTCTTGAGATAACAAGTCATGTCTTATTGGTGGTTCCGTCTTCTTTACAGGTTTCCTGATAGGTTTGAACGATTGTTTAACAAACCACGGCCAAGGTTTTCCTGTTTCTTTCCACTTTTCTATCCATTTTAAAGTTACAGGATCGTTAGCATTTCCACTACCAACAAAACAACCATTTATTGCGTATGTTTTATTAATTGCTTCCATAACTTTTTCCTTTTCACGTTTAGCAATCACAGAAGCAAGTCTAACTTCAGCATATTTTTCATCTGCTTTAATTTCGACTTTTATTTCTGCTCCTTGTGATTCTAAGAAATCTAAATATTTTAAAAGATTAGAACCAATTCCGTAATCATCTAAAACAATTCTACAATCTTTTGGTTCAACTTCTCTCATTAATTGAGAAAGAATTCTTTGATAAACGACGTCCATTATTTTGTTGACATTGTATTTATCCACATGCCATGGTGGAATTTTTTCAATTAGGAAAATAAGACCCTTTCTCTTCATTCTTCTATCCAATTCTAAGAATAAACCATTCCAATATTGAGTGGTTCTCCTCTTTTTGGTATCAGATGAACCAAGTGTATAATCAATTTCTTTTAACAAACTAGATGGAAATAATACTCCCGAAAGTACGCAATGGCCTAATACTTCTCCTTTCCCTGTTTCGTCCAGACCAATTAAAAAATGTTTCTCTGTCGTTCCAACTTTTTCACCAATAATCTTAGATATTTTTTCTATATCTTCGATTGATACTTTATTGCAGAACAGAGTACCTTTATCATAGTATGTAAAAACTGATTTTTCTAACCTGACTCTCCATTTTTCACCAATCCCCCTAACATTCTTGTCTTCTATTCCATTATTGGCTAATAAAAATTCTTTAACTCTTTCTGCATCTTCTTTCGACACATTTTTCCAAGTTTTCGATTTCATCGTGCTTCCCATATAAAATAAATGATAATTAGACTTTTCAATTTGAATTTACTTTTCGCTTCATTAACCATTTACCGTTTCCTAAAGGTTGGCATTCATAACCAAGATTACTAAGTTCTATTATCTCATCCTCTGTTGAAACTATTTTGCTCTCATATTGTTTTGACACTGCTTGATTTTTTAATTCTTCGCTAACAATCTCTTTAATTATTTTCTTTAAACCATCTGCCTTAATAAGACTATCTATTCTAGCGTCTACATCTTTGATCTTGTTAATGATGTCTTCCATTTGTTTTGGGTCAAATACAGGTCTCTTACCATTAATGGGATTAAGATATTGTTGCCTTTCTGCATATATCTTTCTCAATTCCTCTACTCTCCTAAACCAGTAAACCCTGTCAACATCTGGGATTTTGTGACAAACAAAGAAGTTCACGATTTTATCTTCTACTCCATGATTAGTCAGTTGGGTAATGAAAAATTTTCTGAGAGAGTGGACTCTCATCATTCCGTATTTCCAATTACCATTCAAGCCAGCTTTCTTTGCCGCTCTCTTTATTGTGTCGTTAAATCTATGTGCCGTTATTGGCTTAAGCCCTCTATTAGTTCTACTAACAAACAATGGGCTTTCTAGTGTTATTTCTTCACCATTTTGTTTTCTCCATTCTAAGTATCGTTTCAATATCTCGACACCATCGCTGGCAAGAAAAGTAATTCTCTCGCCAATAAGTTCACTATCTTTCTTTGGAACAAAAGTTATCGCTAATGGTATTTTGCCCAAGTCCAATTCTCTCTGGATATCACCAACTTTGAGTTTAAGAGCATCGGAAACTCTCATACCTGTTTGTGCTATGAAGATTATTCTAAATTTTTCCTCTAAGTTTGAAACATCTAACATTCTCTTGACTTCTTCTAATGTTGGTACCAAATCCTTTCGCTTGGCAACTTGACTTTCGCTGTAATTCTTTACATTAATCATTCCAGCTTTTCCAAGAACTGCAGTGAAGAAACCTCTAACTGCGCCATCCCAACAGTTTATACTCTTTGGTGCATAACCTTCTTTTTCCAAATATTTTCTGAAATCCAAAATTAAGTCTCTTATTCCTGTTCTGTTGTTTGGATCTGCATTTCTAATTTCCTTATCTCTTTCTAGTATCAACTGCTTTGGCGTTTTCCTACAAAATTCACAGAAGTATTTTAGTGCATACAAATATTGCTTCTGCGATTTATCACTAACAGTTCTTAGCCAAGTTTGGACTTCTTTAAACTGCAATAACCATTCTTCAGAGAAAGTTTTATATTTCTCATTATTCTTATTTTTTTTAGTGGGGTTTGTTCTCGACATGGGACTTACCTCGCTCCAGAGGGTTGAGAGTCCGAATCAAAGCCCTCTGGTTATATTTATCCATTTATTCACCTATAAATATATAGATGAACTTATTTATAAATGTTTCTATAGTTGAATGTATATATTACTGAATAGGTAAATTTATAAATGGATTAACCAATACAATATACATGGTGGTAAAATGGAAGATGAAATATCTAAAGCTGCACTTAAGGTAATAAATAGCGCTGATGAACCTCTTGAAACAAAAGAAGTTGAAGAAAGAGTAAACAAACTAATAAAAGATTCAACTAGAACAAAACTATTTTATAGGCTTAATAATTTACGTGCGGAAGGTTTAATAAAAGGAAAGTTCATCGGACCTGGAAAAGGAGTGTGGATCTGGTGGAAAAAAGAAGCTTTTTCTGGAAAATAAGTTATCTGGATAGTAAAATTTATATATTCTGTTAACAAAGCTATTAACATGGCTGAAAACAAAGACGTGAATAGAATGTTAAAAAAGAGGGTTTTGAAAATCATAAATGATAATGATTCAATTACAATATCGGAATTAGCTGATAAGTTAAAATTAAATAGGGTTTTCCTTTCTGGATATTTACAAGCACTAGAAGAAAATGGAGAGTTATCATCAAAAAATATCGGAACAGCTAAAGTTTTTCGAATAAATAAAATTAATAAAGAGATGATGAAAAAATGACCAAAGACCCAAAATCATTTAATCAATTAACTCCAAAAGAATGGACTTCGCTCAGTAAAAGTGTTTGGAATGATGTAAGCTCACCAAGAGAATGGTATCATTTTGAACATGGGGCAACTTTTTCTGTAGCGATGGCTGAAAGAGTAATTAAAATGTATTCTAAGGAAGGTGATTTAATTTTAGATCCTTTTTTAGGTGTAGGAACCACTTTAATTGCCGCAAAAAGATTAAAAAGAAAAGGAATAGGCATAGAATTATATGAAAAATTTGTAAAGATTGCAAAAAAAATACTTGCCCAACAAACCTTAAATGGTGATATGTATTTTCAGGAAGTTATTCAGGATGATTGCCGAAATTTGTTAAAATTTGTTAAACCAGAAAGCGTTCAATTAATGCTAACTTCTCCACCATATGCTAATTTTATTTATAGATCTGTAGAAGATAGAAAGAATACACATAAAAAATCTCTATTAGTTTCTGAAAATCTTTCGGTTGTAAAACCATATGGAGACGATCCTAGAGATTTTGGAAATTTGGAATATGGTACTTTCTTGAACGAAATAAAAGAACTGATGAAAAAGTTGTTTATAGTAACAAAATCTGGAGGATATAATGTATGGGTTGTAAAAGATTGTAGAGACCCACAAAATGGCAAACCATTTATCCCATTTCATAGCGATTTAGCTAAAATTGCGGAAGAGGTTGGTTTTTTGTGGCACGACTTAATTATCTGGGATCAAAATGGACAAAGAAGATTAGTATTGTTGGGTTACCCTTCGGTATTCTATGTCAACATTAATCACACATTCCTTGTTGTTTTGAGAAAACCGTTGAAGGAGAGATAAGAAATGATGCTACCAAAAGAATTGATCATATCTCGTATTTTGAATGCTGAAAATACTACTTATCTCACACATAACTTTCATCCATATTCTGCCAAATTCATACCACAACTACCGAGGATAATGATAGAAAAATTTACAGTAGAAAACGAAAAGATAATGGACCCATTTTGTGGAAGTGGAACGGCACTCGTTGAAGCAAAATTACTAAATAGAAAATCAATTGGCATTGATTTACATCCAATTGGAATTTTAATGTCTAAAGTTAAAACAACAAAAATACCTGAAAAAGATTTAAATTCAATAAATGATTTATTGAACTCTATTAAAAAACAAATAAGTCAATTTTATGCTATGGGGAGGGGTTCTCTTCAAAGTTATTCGGAAAATAAGAATATATCTGAATTAAATGGAATTAGACTCTCCGAATTCCCAAACAGAGACCATTGGTTTCAAAAAAACGTTCTTTACGAAATTAGTATAATCAAACAAAATATAGAAGAAATACGAAATGAAAATTTAAAAAATTTTCTACTTTTGGGTTTATCTGCGATCATTGTTCAAGTGTCAAATCAAGAAAGTGAAACAAGATATGCCGCAATCAAGAAAAACATACCTGATTTTAAGACTTTTGAATTGTTTGAATGGAAAATAAAAGATATGATAAAACGAATGAGGGAATTTAATAAAGCTGCTAGCGACTCAAAAACATATGTATATCAAAGTGATTCTCGTTTTATAGATTTCATTGATGAAAATTCGGTTGATTTTATAATAACTTCTCCACCGTATCCAAATACATATGATTATTATTTATATCATAAATTAAGGATGTTTGTTCTTGGTTTTAATGTAAGAAAGGTCCAAAATAATGAAATTGGTTCTAGGCACAAACATTCCAGTAAAAAAGAGAGCATATCAGGTTATATCAATGATATGGTAAAGTGTTTTAATCACTTTAACAGAATTTTAAAGCCAAATAAATATTTTGTTATTGTTGTCGGGGATTCTATCATACGAGGCGAGTTTATAAATGGTTTAGAGATTACAAAAGAAATTGCAGGAAAAACTAATTTTCAATACATAGAGGAAATGAATTACAGCTTAAACCTCATAAGTAGAACATTTAATTCACAATTTAGGAATAAAACTAAAAATGAGCATATAATACTACTAAAAAACATTAAGTGATAAACATGGAAAAGGAAATTAGGATATATTTCGAATCAATCGAGCAAGGGACTCATTTTATCTATCCTATCGTTAAAGATGCAATAAACAAATTCAAAAATGTAAAAATAAAATTAGTTAAACTAAAAGGTAATTGTAATTATTATAGCAAAAAAATAGCCCCAATTATTTTTTGGAAAGACCCGGACATTTTGATAAGTATAATTAAAGATGGTGAGGAATATCCTTTATTAGTTGTTGAGTTTTCAAATGCAGTTTTCACAGAAGACCATGAGTTACAGCGATTTGATGGGTTGGTGGCTGCTGCCGAAAATAACTGTCTGTACGCTAAAATATCTCCATTGAAAAAAACATCACCTAGTGAGCATGGTGGCAATATCGAGTTTGATTATGTAAAACCATATGCCTTGATTTTTCATAAATTTGGTAAGTTGTTTTTTCATTTTGACTGGAGAATTGATAGAAACGGTTTAGTTGAAATTGATAAAGAATATTTGTCTTGCCCTCACAGAATTATCGATTTTGAGAAGCTGATACAAATTGTTTTAACAAATGCTATTCAGAGCGTAAATTTTTTGGAAAACATAAATAAAGAAATTTTTAGTTATAGACCGTTTAAAGATTGGTATAAAACTTTAACCAATTATAAAATCAAAGAAAATATAGAACTTAATACTCCTAGAACAAGATGGGTAAGTGATAAAAAAATATTAGAACTCAAAATTAATAGGTTTGGGCATGCAATGGATCCTGAAAGAGGTATGTTAGCTTTTTATGGTACATTGACTCGCGTTATACCAAAAATGCTATTTAACCAAGGAAATGATGCGTGGTATAAAGATATTCCAAAAGAATCTGAAATAAGAAAGTACATCGAGAAGAATGGATTAATAAGAGGCTATGATTTTCTCTATTGTTTTATGTTAGGTTCAGGTTTATATAATAATAAGGACTTTGTTCAAATAGTTAATAGATACAAGAATGATAAATCTTCACGAATACAAGTAGATATCACAGAATTCGTGAAAAAAAATTTTTCAAAGATTAACAAAGCAATAAGAACTATCTTAAAATACTCAAACACATTTATTATAATAGATGAAAAACAAACATCGAGAGTCATTCTGAGATGGAAAGACACGTTCTCAACTAAAGAGTTCAATAAAAATCCAAAAATAACATTAATACAAAATATATCTTCCTTGGACGAAGATTTGGTAACCTACATCGCAATAAATAATATTTTGAAATTAAATGGTTTTAAGATTCTCGCTGCTAGTTACCCCGGAGCTCAAGCAGATAGAGTGATACTGATTGAACCTGGAACGGGAAGAAGACAAAAAAGAAAGTATGTAGATATTATAGCTTATCTCGAAAAAAAGAAAATTACCTCATTACAAGAAAATAAAGGACAATATTCTATTTCGGCTATACAAGAAGATATTAACGAACTATCTAAATATAAAACTGACAAAAATTATAAAGAAGCGCTTAAATCTTTTCAAAAGAGATTCGAACCAAAGTCTGTAAATTCTATAATTAAAATAGGTGTGGGCTTCTGGTCAAATCCAAACTTTACAATAAGTAAAATAAAAGATTTGGATCTGAAGGAACTAGATTATTTTGTTTATATAACTCCAGATATGAAAAATTGGAAGGTGTGGAGTACAGGTAACAAAAATATGTTTTCAAAAACAAGTGGTGATGTGAAAATACCAGTTATTTACGAGGTCATTGAAAATAAAGCTAAAGGGATTAAATTATTATCAAATTTTTATTGAAAAAACAAGTAAAAATGTAACCAAATATACCCTTTAACAGTACTTAAATATATTTAATTTTTTCTTTTGTATATTTTTTCATAGAATTTTTTTATTTCTCTAAAGAAAATTTCATCTGAAAACAATTCAGCTTTTTTTCTTGCGTTTTTTGATAATTTATTTAAAAAACAAATTAAACTGAAAAAATAAAAACTATTCCATTGAAAAATAGTCTTAATTTAACTCCCATTTTTTATATTTTTTTTCCAGCATGTCCCTCGCTCGTTCCAATTTTTCTGCAGTCATGCTTGATGTAGAAACTATACTTTTATATCCTCCCGGTTTACCTTTGAACCAAGCATCAGAAGGTTTAAAATTGGGATCAAATATTATATCATATCTTTCACGGTGCTCATATATATCACTTCCCGGATATGGAACAAACAAAGCAACATCTATGTCATTAAAAGGAACTCCTGATAAAAACCTGTCAGTTTCATCTATAGTTTCTGGCGACTCACCTGGTAAACCAACAATCATAAAAATTTTCGTGCTCAACCCAACTTCACGACAAAGCTCTAGCGCACGTTTATTCTGTTCAACACTAGTACCTTTTCGTACAGTATCAAGTATTTTTTGTGAGCCAGACTCTATACCAAAACAAATCTGCACCAGGCCACAATCTTTTAAAAATCTTAAAAGCTCTTCATTTACTAAATTTGTTCTAGTAAAGCATCTTGAAACAAGCCCTAATTGTGCTAAACCTCTAAATATTGATCTATCTCTTTCTTGATTCATTAACATTTCGTCATCATAAAACATTACACCAGAATATCCCATATCTCTTAATTGTCTTGCTTCTTCGAGCACATTTTGAGCTGATCTATATCTTGGCCTTCTTCCCCATAAAATAAAAGAATCACAGAAAGCGCATCTATATGGACAACCACGTGATGTAATCATAGTTGTCGCAGGTTTACCTGATATCGTGTATCTATAACCTTGAATTAAGCTTCTATCAGGAAAAGGTATTTCATCCAGGTTTTCTATCAATGGTGATCTGATATATCTTTCATTTGTATGTAATGCTTCTAAAATAGCACGTTCCCCCTCGCCTCTGACAACAACATCAAAGACAGAGGATATTTTTTTACTTCCACTTGCATGAGGTCCGCCTAAAATGATTCTAACTCTTGGATTTTTTCCTTTTAAATATTCAGCTATTTCTCTTGCTGTTTCAAATTGCGGTGTTGTAGCATATATACCAATAGCATCGCTACGTAAAGCATCATAGACTGAATTTCTCCAGTCAGAAATACCCGATAAGTCAATAAAACTAACATTATGTCCATTGTTTTCTAGAACTGACGCAAGATATAGTAAACCTAACGGAGGCATTATTTTTTCATCTATGAGAAAAGGTGATGGAGGGTAAATCAACGCAATATTCATTACACAATATATTAGACATAAATTATAAATTTCTTTGCAACTGTTCTCTATAAATATTTAATATATTATTAAAGAACCTTTTATCTGAAAATTCTTCAGCTTTTTTTCTAGCATTCATAGAAAATTCTTCAATCATTTCTTTGTTTTTTAATAATTCAATAATTTTTTTAGCCAAACCCGACGAATCTTTACACTTGATAAGAAAACCATTAAAATTATTCTTTATTATTTCTTTTGGACCTACTGCATCAAAGCTAATCACAGGTTTGCCAAATGCCATCGCTTCTAAACCAATCAAACCAAAAGGCTCTTGCCAGATAGGGGTCATTACTAGAAAATCAACATCTTCATATAATTTGTTTATTTCATTTTTTGAGAGCCAACCTAAAAATTTTACATTTTTATCTAAATTCCATGTTTTTACTATTTTTTTAATTTTTTCCTCTTCCTTTCCAGTTCCAGCAACAAGAAGATTCGCCTCAGGCAATTCTTTTATTACTTCTTTCATAGCTCTAATAAGATAAATTAAACCCTTTTCTTTTGATATTCTTCCCGCCCAAAGTATGTTTTTTGTATGTTTGACTTTTTCTATTTTTTGAGGCAAATAAACACTTTGATAAACTATTTTTGATTTAATCCCAGATTGTAATAAAGCGTCATGAATTGATTTACTTGAAGATATATTCACAGTTTTTCTGAAAATAGCCAGTTCCAAAAATTTAATAAAACTTAAATAATAAAGAACTGTAGCAAGAGAAGATTTGATATTTTGACGGTCACATGTTAAACAATGTATCAAACTAATTTCTTTACTGCAAAACTTTCCGAATCTAGTCTTGCTACTGTCTGGACAAACATGTTCGTAATCGTTGAATGTTTTTATGACAGGTATTTTATGTTGTAAACATGCTATTATTGGACTTGGAGATATCAGACTAGTGTTATAAAAATGAGCCAATTCAGGTTTTTCTTTCTCTATTATTTTCTCAGTAACTTTGTAAGCATGCAAATTAAAGATTCTGTTTATTGGTATTTTGAGTTTGCTTTGCTGCAAGTAGGATTTAGTGAAATATGATTTTACTCCGTCTATCTTTATATTTTTTGGTGATTCCATACCTAAAGTTACTATTTCATGATCTTCACTCTTTAAGAAATTTAGCAGTTTAAAAAACATTGTTTCTGATCCACCAGCTGGATAGAAGTATTGGTTGCAAAGCAGTATTTTCATCTATGAAAACCTCCTAATATACTTTTCTTTTTCTCACCTTCTTATAGGGCAATACGACATTCATCTATCCACATGCTATAATGCATTGTTACCGTCGTATATTCGGGAAACTCAATCATAACTAACAACCGTTTCGGTTAATGAAAAATCGAGTCGCCCTATCCCCATTATTTTTATTTACCTGTAATTCATCAAATTTCAAATTTAAAGTAAGCATTGCATGAATGTAAGTAAGCATCTTTCTTCCTTTTTTAGCTTCTAATCTTTTGTAAAACCTTTGTAATGCATTCTCTCTTGTTATTGCTTTATTAGCAGCTTGTATCAATATCCATCTTAACCATTTACTACCTTGTTTAGTTATTTTACCATGATAGCTTGTATTACCAGATTGATATGTTGATGGGACTAATCCAGCATAACTGCATAGATGCTCTGCTGTTTTAAATCTCCTTATATCCCCTATTTCAGCCATTATCAGTAAAGCTGAATAATCACTTATCCCCGGTATTGTTGTTAATAACTGAGCTTGAGGATTCTCCTTTTTCAATGCTTCTATTTGTTTAGAGCTATCTTCTATCTTATAATTTAATACTCTTAGCAATGTCAGATAATGATCTAGTTCGTATCTACTGTAGGCAGGTATATCAACATTTCTAAGAAATTCTATTCCTGATTTACCAAACAAATCTGAAAATTCATACTGTATACCATGCCTTCTTAGAATAGCATGAATCTTATTCTTTATCTGTGTCCTTATCCTAACTAATGATGCTCTATGCCTTGTTATTGATCTCTCTACTCTAACATCCATAATAGGTACATAGCTTTCTGAAATTAAATTAGCTCTTAATAACTGAGCTAATGTTCTTGCATCTATTGCATCAGTCTTTATTCTTGCCTCAGCTATTGCTCTCGTTTTCAAAGGATGAGCTAGTTTTACTGCAAAGCCATTGAATTCTAAATGGTCATACAAATGTTGCCACACTGAACTTGCTTCCATTACAAATTCTGTATTTTTTTCAACCTTGTCAAGGAACTTATCTAATCCTTCTATACTGCTTTGGAACTTATCTTCCATTACAACATTACCTTTATCATCAATTACAGATGCATAAGTGAATTTCTTATGCACATCCAATCCAACATATTGCATTATATACACCTCCTATTATCTTTTGGATTAATAATTTTAGGAGGTTTTCATGTAATCATAAAAATTTAAATGGGAGAACCATTTAAACTATTATTATATAATATTTTTATTTCATTTAGAATTTTTTTAAAAAT
>Ga0078972_1011890_pt1 | contig 15315 bp, 11 predicted proteins | sample YelNatPaOPGAMG01_FD_67568 | JGI IMG/M metagenome (GOLD analysis project Ga0078972, IMG submission 67568) | Hot spring thermophilic microbial communities from Obsidian Pool, Yellowstone National Park, USA - OP-RAMG-01 (SPADES assembly) (version 2) | ecosystem: Environmental > Aquatic > Thermal... | reverse complement strand
CGTCCCAGCGTATGCAAGCACTAGGGTATTCACTGAGGCCGAGATGTGGTCACGCTTCGCGCTCCACAGGGCATGAAAACGCGCCTCATGCCCTGGACAAGAGAACGCGGATCCAGACGAGCGAACGCCGATCAGGAACGATTCTGTCTCTCCCTTATCAGCGCGCATCCGCGTCTATTTGCGTTCCCTTACCTTGGCCAAGGAAGCCTCTGAGGTCAGAGACCAGCCAGCCGGACACGTGACAAGCCGTGTTGGCATCCTGCTTGAGAGAAGATCAGCCGCCGTCCTCGCCAGTATTGCTGTCGCGGTGCAGTGTTTCCGGCATAGTAGCAAGAAGTGGCAGGCGCAGAAGCGCATCAACGGCAATCGGCAGCAAGAAAACGTAGGCTGGATTCCAATTCCGATACACGAGGCCACCCAGGATGGGCGCTGGAATGGTGACGAGGCCACCCAGTACTCCCAGTACCCCTTCCCAGCGACCGACCATTTCGGCCGGCACCAACTCGAGTCCCATGGCTCCGGCAGCCCCTGAAGCGATATTGTAAAAGGTCTGGAGGGCCGCCGCCCCCACGAGGGCAAGCGGGCTCTGGGCCAGCACCAGCATGATGAAGGAGCCATACCATAGGGGAGTGAGCAGGTAGATCAGGCGTTTGCGCCCAACCCTGTCCGCGATGCGGCCCAGGGGGATGCCAAAGAGCACACGCGTGAAGATCATGGCCATCGTCATCGCTGCTAGAATCGCGGCATTCGCTCCCTTGAACTCATAGGCGTAAAGTTGAACGAAGGGGGCGGTCATTGCCGCGGGCAGCGATGTCAGCACCGCTACAGCCGTCCACCTCTTGAGCGGGCTACTCGTGTCGAAAAGCTGTCGAAAGTCCCTGACGAAATCGCTCGCTCGGACACCGTGTAACCTGCGGATGTGAGACGGCTCCTCAAGCCAGCGTATGACGACATAGAAGACGAGGAGGTAGCCCAGGAATTGAAGAAAGTATAGAGGGCGTATGCCCTCCGTCGTGAGGCCGCCGGTTCTGGAGATCAGCATGGCCGCCGCCATGGGTGCCAGCAGCCCACTCAGCGAAGCGAGCGTCACGCACGTATTCTGGGCGGTTAGCCTGTCCCTATTGGAAACAGAATCCCGACAAATGACGCTGCAGCCAGCGCCCAAGAACCCTGAGGCCGGCACAGCGACAATTGTTGCCACGAGAATGAACTGCCAGGTGGGAGCAAGGCCTGACATGAGAGCAGCTACAGCCGTCAGCAGCACGCCCGCCACATAGAGTTTCTTGACGCTGTAGCGATCTACCAGCCATCCCACCGGAAGAGAAAGCAGCGCGCCGAAGGCAGAAGCCACGCCACTGATGCCACCCAGTTGGACCGGGTTGGCGCCCAAGCCGGTAACATAGATCGAGCTGTATTGGGCCGTCAGGTTGCCCAGGAAACTGCTGATGGCTTGACGGCTGATTGCCACACGGTAATTGCGCTTTTGCCGAACCAGAAATCCTTTGGCGCGCGCTGCCACGTCTAGTATACCGGCTGTCTGCATTGCCCGACTCCCCCAAAATGTGCCTGCGGCAGGCCCCATCGCCCATTGCTATCCCTCGCTGCGCCTACCTCTCGCTGTCTGTCGGCCTATGCCCATGCCCTAAGGCATGGCCGGGGGATGTAGCGATCGAAGAAGCGCTACTCAGGAAGCCCGATATGCTCAAGACAAGAGGCGGCGGCAACCTGCGCCAACCATCGGCCAGTACAGGATCCTCCGTATTCCACGCTGAAGCCACCGGACGAGGCCTCGGCGACCACGGCAATTCCGGGCTGCATGGGCGGGCTTTTCCTGGCCGATCTACGCAGCACGCGAGCGGTGTTCAGGATATGGTCCTGGGCGATCCAAAGTGCCCGCCTTATTTGCGGAAGCACTCTGTCATGCACCGGCTGAGCAACGACGAACTTGCCAGCTCATTTCACGCGACGCGGATTGCCCTAAGCGGGCATGCCGGGGCGCACCGGGCGCAACCAGCACATAGGCCCGTGTTGAGCACTGGCATCTGCGATGGGCCGGCCTGCTGTAGCGCCTGGAAGGGGCAGGCAATAGCGGCAGCACAGTTGCCGCCGCTGCATTTGCCGGGCATACACATGCTGTAGTCCAAACTGATTCTTCGCCTTGGCATTTCTCTCCCCCAAATCAGCGGCCTTTCGGTCCCCTGCCCGTGTGCAATGGCGCTCGTCAAGCTACTCGACCGCTCGGAGCCCCGAACGCATCACGCAAATAAGAGCAGGTGGCTGAACCGCCGCTGCGATTCTCCTGTTCCAAGATCCCCATTGGCCACCCACGTTGCGCTGGCAGGGCTGGGAAGCTGGCGCTCTCACTGCCACCCTATTGCGCCGCTGCCAGCAACCGGACACGTGTCCGCGATCGCATGGCTCCGAACCCCAAGAGCCATGCGATCGCGCTGCGACCCCCGTTCTTGCCACAAGCCACCCGCTGGTAGCTTTACTACTCTCCTCGATCTCGGCCTGTGCCCCGATCAGTCGGTGACGCGGGCCAGGATGTCAGAGCTTTCCAGCAAAAGATGAGGCATGCCGTCCACCCTGATCTCAGTGCCTGTGTATTTGGCGAAGAGCACCTTGTCCCCAACTTTCACAGCGATCTCCGCATCCTCATCCTGGCTAACGGCCACTACTATCCCATTCTGCGGCTTTTCTTGCGCCGTGTCCGGCAAAAGGATCCCGCTCGGAGTCTGCGAATCCTGTTCCAAGACCCTGACGAGGATACGGTTACCCAAAGGCTCGATGTTCATTGCACGACATCCTTTCAATCACGTTATCAATACAGCGGTGCCATTGTGAATCCCAAGTCTCGATGTGACCCGTCATTACAGCAGGGCTACTTAAGGCCCAACAGTTTATCAATCTTGGGTCGGTCAAAGCCGGCTACAAACTTGCTACCGATGTAGATCACGGGTACGCCTTGCTGGCCGGTGCGGCGCACTATATCGCGGACGGCAGCCTCATCGCGAGAGACGTCTACTTCCTTGAAGCGGATACCTCGTTGCCGAAGGTAATTCTTCGTGGCCTGGCAAAAGCCGCACGTGGGCGCGGTGAACACGATAACACGCGGTTGCTTACGCTCGGTTCCTTCTTGCATGGGCGACTCCTGTTTGCTTACTCTTGATCGGGACGTTCTAACTGGGTTGCTCGAGACTAAGAGACCACTTGCCTGCACCTTTTCGCTGTCTCTGCGGCTCTACACTCTACATAAGAGGTATCGAGGCAGCCTGTGTCTATCTGTCCTCCTCATACACTTTCAGGCCATATAGGGTGGCCAGATTGATGAGTTCCTGGCGAAAGTCACCGTAGCAAGTGACGCGGTGCCAACTGAAAATCTCAAAGTGATAGTTGTCGAGGAGTTTCTGCACCCGCGCTTCCGCAGCGAGCTTGGTCCGGCAGCCCTTTTCATCGTTGACGTTGGCCACCGTCCTCGCATTATGCACGGCAAGGCTCTTGTGCCTGAGGCTCACTTTCGCACTTGTCACCTGGTGGCCGATTGGCATCAGGGACTGCACCGCGGCGCCCTTGTGGTCCTCGGCATGAGAGCGGATGATGTAAGGGTTGGTGAGGCCACCAGGGCCGAAAACACGATTGGTGGCCACGCAGTGGGCGTAGGTGATCTGCCCCGTAGTGGTGTCGAGCACAGGATCCGACACATAGCCAGGTCTGCCAGTTACATACCTCAGGAGCAGCTGGGTGATCATCGAGTCCACGTCCGCCTCGCACACGCCAGTTGAGCCCTCGTTGTTGAGCTGGAAAAACCCGAGGCAGGGATAAGCGGGAAGTTTGCCCGCATAGAACAAGCCCAGGCAATCCACGGTGACGGCGTCCGCCTGTGCCTCCTGCATGGCGGCCTTAAGCGCCAGGTACAGGCGTGCCGATCTGAGAATCTCTTTTTCATCGGGCTCAGCGACAAAGGCCGCCTCTCCGATCCACCTATCCTTCCAACGCTCAGCTTCCTGATCGTCTGCCGCGTCGTAGTACTGACGCAGTTTGTCCGAGCCGATCTGAATGACCTCAGTTCCGAATACCTTCTTGCATTCCTCTCGGACGTCCTGCCTGGCGCCCCATACGTCACCGTCAGCCACGACCAGGGTCCTGGCCTCGCGCATCCGTCTCATCACATCGAACAAGCGGACGGCGTTGACAATGTCGAGGAAGTTGGAAGAGCCAACCGTCACAACGGGCAGGCCTTCCTGCCGCACCATCGAATGCACACGGAGAAAGCCGCCGGATCCGGAGTAAGGTTCGTCGGCGATAACGACGGGCCTGGCCTCGCGGGCATAGAGTTCTGGGATTCCCGTCCACATAGAGGTCATGTACACGAGATAGCCATCGAACCGCTCGCCCTGCAGCGCTGCCGCGGCCTGCGTTTCCGAGCGATAAACGAAGGGCACGAACTCCAGTTCGGGAAGCTGTCGCTCGAGGCTCGCCGTAACCTCCCTCGAGCGCGCTTCCACATCGTACCCAATGTACGGCCAAGTCGGCTCATCTGGAGCGACGGCGGGAAACACCACCTGGACGCGCGTTTTCATCGCCACCCCCTAAAACGGTGATAGGCAATCGCCCACCTAGCGGTCATGTTCAGCCCCTTACCTGGCGCATGAGCATCTGCCAGGCGGCCCCTGCCAGGATACACTCGGCATTGTCTTTGGTCGCGAACAGGACACGAGTCCTGTCGCCTGAGCAACGGCAATTGTTGAGCCCGGGCCACTCAGGCCCGATCTGTTACAAGAGCCATTGCAGCGAATGGCCTTGATGGTACCAGTATCATGTGTGCCTGTCAAGTCTGATGGTTGTGCCCCGGGCGTTTCGCGAGGAAAGCGGTGCACTGGAGGTTGGCCGGGATGAAAAGGGTACAGCAATACCAGGCCGGCAACGGGCAGCCTCAACCGGCTCTTGCGCTCTGGCCACACCTTTGCGATTGCCAGACAGAGCTAGCGCATGAGAGGGAGAGGCTGCAGCCGCTTAGAGAGAAGGCCCTCGCCTGCGTGATGCCCAGAGTGGGTTCTCGAATAGAGTCTTGCGGGGAGCGAACGGGTACTGCAATAGATGCCGGCAAATGCAAAACCAGCGCTGCCAGCGGCGCCAATCATGCGCCATCCTGCTCAGCAAGCGGCTGGCAGCGTGCCTTCATCTGAAGCAGTTGCCAGGTTGGCAGCCACCTGCCGGGGCCGACGCTCGCCCCAGGGCCGCAAGTTACGTCGGCCCGGATCCGGCACGGACAAAGCAGGACTGGCAGCCGACCTGCCCGCTCCGGTTGAGCGCCAGGTTCAGCGTGGGTCGGCCACATGCTGGGCAGGGAACAGCTTCGAGCGTCTGGGCGAGCGGATCCCAGATGGCCTCCACGGTGACAGGCGCGCCCTTGGGCCGCGTCAGGTACAGCTGTAATTTGAGCTTGGGCTGAACCACGTGCAGCACATTGAGCAGACGCAGCTCTACCTGCAGAGAAAACTTCTGACGTAACTCTGCGAGCCGTGCCTGCTCCTCGCGCTCAAGCGCGTGCTCCTGCTCCAGAAGCCTGGCAACAGACTCACTATCCTGGCCGGCGCGCCCCTGCCGCTCGTGCAGCTCGGCACGCAGGTCGGAGAAGTAGGCGCTGACCCGCGCCATCTGCCGCCGCATGGCGCCCTGCAGCTCGGCCAGCCGCGCGTGTGCCGTAACCTGCACCGACCGCAGCAGCTCGTGACGTGCCAGCGCGTAGGTCTGGGCCAGAGGAAGGCAGGCAGCATCGGGGTAGGGGAGCGAGGGTGGCGAGCCGGGGTCGGTCGACCGGAGTGCCTGCTCAAGGTGACGTGCCGGGCGGCCGTAGTAGCGCTCGACGCCTATGGCGACAATGTCCTGCTCCTTCTCGTCGCTCACATAGGTGGCCTCGAACCAGAAGAGGGCGGCTCGGAAGTGATACACCCGCCGCTGCCCGATTTCCAGTTCCAGCCCCGGCGCCAGCTGCAGGCAACGGCGGACAAGAGAGCGCAGGTCATGCGGCGCCAGGTTGCTCGCCGGTAGATAGACGCTGGCCACGTGTCCCTGGGCCTGAGCCAGGGCAAAAAAGCGGTCCAAGCTCGGGTGGCCAAACGTCATCAGCTGGGCCGCAGGGTGATCCGCCAACGCCTCAGGGTCGAAAGCCAGGCGCGCCACCTCCACCGGGCCGAGAAGCAACTCGCGGCGGAGAGACTCCGGCATCATCACGTCGTAAACCTGCGGCTCGACCTCTTCCCAGATACCGCCGACGGATTCCACGTATTCCAGGACGAAACGCTCCAGGGAGCCGGGCACTGTTCTATCCCTCGGGCACCAGGCTGTCGCCAAAGAGGCGCTCATCCAGCTCACGCTGGCGCAGGTAGGCCTCTTTGGCTGCGGCCAGCTCGTCGCCCAGCCGCTCCAACCGGCCGTGGAAGTCCGTCTCATCTTCGGACGCGGCCCACAGGTCTAGGACCAAGTCCTCGAACTCGCGCTCCTCGTCGAGGTTGCCGAGAACCATGTCCATCTCGCCCATCACCATTTCGAACAGGTTGACCTTGGCCTCCAAGAGATAAAGCAGATCAGCCTCCAACGTGCCGGCGCTCACCAGGTTGAAGACATAGACGTCCTCGCTTTGGCCGATGCGACTGAGCCTCCCGACGCGCTGTTCGATACGCATTGGGTTCCAGGGCAGGTCGAAGTTGCAGATGGCGTGGCAGAATTGTAAGTTGCGTCCCTCGCTGCCGGAGTCCGTGGCGAGGAGCAGGCGCGTGCCTCCTCGGAAAGCCGCCACAGCGGCCTCCTTGGCCAGGCGCGGTAACCTGCCATTGAACAGCGCCGGTGGCTCGCCAACCTCTGTCAGCACCCCGGCAAGGTAGTCTTGGGTAGCCTGGAACTGAGTAAAGATGACCATCTTGTCGGGGAAATCCCTGAGCAACTGCACCAGCCTGGCCGCCTTGGCTGAGTCCACCTGGCGACGAGCTTGCGCTGCCAAGTCTCGCAGCCTGAGGGCGACTTTCGGCGTCTCGCTCCCTTCAGCAAGGCGCTCAAGGGTGGGCGCTGCCGCCAGGCTGCAACTGCCCATCTCCTTCTGCAGAGCGATCAGTGCCATGCGTGACAGGCCTACGCGCGGTCGCAGGGCGCGAGCGTCACCCTGGCCTTGCTCCTGGGTAGAGGAGCGCAGGCTCGCGCGCACGAAGCTTGATACCTCGTCGTAAAGCTTTCGCTCGCCCGGAAGCGGCAGCACAGGCAAGGTCTGGGCGAAGCGGCGCGTGAAGCGCATGCCGACGGTGGCACGGCGGTTGCGGACCATGGCTTCGGCCAGGAGGCCCTGTAACTGATCCAGGTTGCGCGGCGCCAGCTTGTCCCCCCGCCTGAGGAAGGTGCGCCGGAACTGGCGGGCCGTGCTCAAGAGCCCCGGCTGTAGCAGCGTCACCAGGTTGTAGAGCTCCTCAAGGTCGTTCTGCAGCGGCGTGGCCGTGAGCAGAAGCACGTAGCGCTTGTTCAGGGCGCTTGCGAATTTCCATAGCATCGTATTACGGTTGCGCAGATGATGCGCTTCATCGACGATGACCATGTCCCATTGCTGCGACGCGATAGCGCTGCGGTGCGGCTCCCGTTTGGCCGTGTGGTAGGAAGCGACGATACGGTCGTACTTCAACCAGGCCTCGCGCTCCAGGGCGCGGAAGCGAGGTTCATCATGGGCAACAAAATCCAGGCCGAATTTGTGGCTTAGCTCGCCCTGCCACTGTTCCACGAGCGCGGGAGGCACCAGGACGAGCACCCGACGCACCAGCTTTCGCGCCAGCAGTTCCAGCATGACCATGCCGGCCTCTACCGTCTTGCCGAGGCCAACTTCGTCGCAGAGCAGTGCCCGACCGCGGAAGCGCCGCAACACCGTCTTCACCGTTCTGAGCTGGTGCTCGTAGAGCTCGACATCACGTAGGAGCGGCAGGCTGATCAACTGGTCAAAGCCACGGGTCGCAGCCAGTTCAGCGGCACGCCGGCTGAGCGCGAACCGCTGGTAAGGGACGAAGGCCTCCTTTAGCACTTCCCAATCCTGGGCCGCGAAGGTTACAGGTACGCCCTTCTCGGTGACAACCCCGGTGGGCACGTCCGGTTGGGGGTCGTCACCGGCTACAAGACGAAAGGTGAGCGGCTGGGAGGAAACTAACTCGAGATACCAGGTCCGTTCCGGCCGGGCAAGAGCCAGCCCAGCGAAGCCAGGACTCTCTAACGCACATGCCTCGGACAGGTAGCGGGCGTGCAGGATGCCAGCATCTGGTGCGTCAACGAGCACTTCCTCGCCCGGGGCGAGCAGGGCATCCCAGCCCGGGCCGAGGGCAAGCGCAAGAGAGTCAGCCGAGCGGCTTGGGGAAGGCAGTTGCCAGCGGTCGCCAGGGGAAGCGATCTCATCCAGGAAACGAGACACGAGTTGCGCCTCAGTGGGCTCTCAGTAGGAGCATACCGTCTGGCAGCTAGTCTACTGAGGGCACCACGCACGCACAAATGACCTCCAGAGCTACTCGGTTCAATCTTGCGTTGGCCGGTCTGCGAGGTAGCGTGGTGGCTGACAGAAGGGGGCTATGCCGACAACCCGTATCGTCTGACCAAGCAGGCAGCCAGCACCTCGGATCAGGCGAAAACGGCACCGTAGGCCGGTGGTTCACTCAAATGATAATGGCACTCAAGCGCATACCGCCCGAGGGCCTGGCGCAAGAAAGCTAGAGAGACGTTCCGTCGCTCCCTGGCTCTCATGCCCTCGGGCAGCGGCCAGGTTCTGGCCCCCGACGCACAGTCACCTCGGTGCCATTATCATTTGGATGAACCACGTCCATCAGGCGCGCTCCTGGGGCGCATGGATGCGCCCCAGGAAGCCAGCCGCCCAGCCTCAGTCCTCTCGCCTCAAGCGAATTGGGGCAGGTAGGCCCTATGAGCCTGGAGCAACTCGTCAGCCAGCTTGCTGGCGGTTGCCGGATCGCGCACACAGCCGTCAGTGAGCAGGGCTTCCACCACAAGCTTCCGCTCACCGGTCAGGGCCGCCTCCACCGTGAGCGCCTGGCCGGCGAGCGTCTTCGCCAGGCTGGCAGCCAGAGGGTCAGGGAAGTCGGGGTGCTGCAGGCCGCGGAAGCCACGCGCCGTGATGACGGCGCTCAGTTCGAGGACGGCACCCTCGGGCAGGTTCGGCACCAGGCCCTGGTTGGGCAGGTTGGCGTAGTAGCACTGGCGGCTGTCGTGCTCCAGGCCCATGACCATCTCCACCAGTTGCGAGTGCTCCTCCGTGCTGCGCTCGAAGACACTGTCGTCCATGGGGGCGCTGCCGTCGGCCAGGGCCGCCATGTGCTCATAGGCACGGTCAAACATGGCGATGCGCTCCTCAATGTTGCCACAGCCTCCCAGGCCCAACTTCTGGCCATAATAGTCGCCACCGGGGAAGCGTTCCGGGAAGAACTCGACTACATGCCCGTCGTTGCACGATGGGTAGGCGTTGTAGCGGTCAAAGAGTTCGAAGCAGAAGCGATTGTGCTCGACGATCCCACTGCTTTCTTTGCCGGCACGCACGGCGGCAACCTTCGCCGCCACGAGCGGCCAGGCATCCTCGCCGTTCCAGCGCAGGTCGTAGATCCAGGTGAAGTGGTTGACGCCAGCGGCCAGCCCACTGATCTCATCGGGCGGGGCGCCAATCAGGCGGCCGAGCATCTGCACCACGCCGAAGGTGCCGATGCATAGGCCCACCATGTTGGCCCCGGTGGCTTTGCGCACGGCCTGGCAACATACGGTCATCGGGTTGGAATAGTTGATGAAGAGGGCGTTTGGGCAGAGACGCTGTACGTCGCGGGCGATGTCCACCAGCGCCGGCACCATCCGCAGGCCACGGGAGATGCCACCGGCCATGATCGTATCGCCCACCGGCTGGTAGACGCCGTACTTGCGTGGGATCTGCACATCCGCCAGCCAGGCCCGGCGGCCGCCCACGCCGACGGTGAGAACAACCACGTCCGCACCGGGGAGCAGGTCACGGCGGTCCTGCGAGCCCTTGATGACGATATCCGCCTGCTTGTAGTCCACCATGCGCCGGCTCAGGCCTTCAGCCATTGCCAGGGCAGAGCGGTCTATATCAACGAGGCCGAGTTCCCAGGGCCGGCCGGAGCGGATCAGGTCTCCAAATAGACCCTGGACGAACTGGGCGCTGCCAGCACCGATGATGACGATCTTGGTGCGTTTCATGAACGGAATTGCCTCCATCGGCTAGTTGCGTCTGGCTGCCTCAGGGAAGAGCCAGATTCTGCTTCGCTGCCTTCGACATGCTTGCGTTGCAGAGCCCATGCCATGTCAATGTAGCAGGAGGGCAAGGGAACACGGATGAACGCAGAAGGACGCGGATCCGAAAAAGGCATCCTCTCTCACATCGGCCTGAACCTGCGTCCATCCGTGTTGCCTGCGTTCCCTCATTCTACGCGGAAAGCACTTTCAGGCCAGCGCCAGGGCTCACCCCTGCGCTTCGCGCCACGCCGCGATCATCGCTTCCACATTCGGCCAGGGCGTGTCGGGGAACAGGGCATCCACTGGCGAGAGGATGAAGCCCGCCGGCCCGAGCGACTCGATGGCTGAGAGCGTGGCCTGGCGCACCTCGTCAGGCGTGCCGGCAGCCAGGGTGACGCCGCTGTTCACACCCCCAGCCAGGGCGAAGCGGCCGGCTGCTGCCGCCTTGGCCTGCCTCAGGTCCAGGTGGTCCTGCACCGGGTCTACATAATAGAGCAGGTCAATGCCCGCTTCAGCCAGCATGCCGGCCATGGGCAGCATGCCGGTGGTCATGACGTAGGCGAACTTGGCGCCGGCCTGGTGCACCATCTCGGCCAGGCTCTTGAGCGCAGGCAAGGTGAAACGGCGAAAGAGCGCCGGTGACCAGAAATCCGTGCTGCTGTACCAGCCTCGCTGCACCACCATATCCACGCCGCCCGTGTCCAAGGCCAGAGCCGTACGGGCACGGTCGAAGGCGGCCATAAGAGCGACAGCCTCGGCGAAGAACTCCGGTTGTTGCACGGCGGCGAGCACTGCCCCTTCCACGCCCATCAGCCAGACGATGCCATCCATGCCGAAGGCGCTCCAGGCCTGGGTCAGTACGCCCTGCTCGCGGGCGAAGGCGCGCGTGGCTGCGAGGCGCTCTCGGTAGGCCTGGGCCTGGCGCTCATCCGGCCCCCTCAGGAGGTAGCGCAGCTTGGGCAAGTCCTCCGCGCCAGTGAGGATATGCTGCTGAGCCCGGGGAATGTTGTAATCTTCAAAGAGCTTCACCACGTCCGGCTGAATCACCCAACCGGGCACGGCTGGCTCGTCATCCTGGCGGACGATGTGCCGCAGCGGCCCGGCCGGCGTCTGGTATTCGCGGCCGATCAGGCCGTAGGGGCGCTCGCTCGTCGGCGCTTCCCGCCAGTCCCGCCAGGAGACACCCTCGGCCGGCGCCCAGGGGACGGAAATGTCGAGGACGTCATCCAGGCCCAGGCTGAGCCAGCGGCGCACCCGCTCAAAGTCGTCCTCCAAACTCCATGGCTCGGGCAGGGTGTGGATGTGCTCCAGGCGCAGGGTGTACCAGTGTGGCACGTCCCGGCCATGGCGCTGCCAGCGCAAGTGCGGTGGCGCGGTGAAGCCGAAGCACCAGCAGTATAAAGGTACATGGTCCGGCTCATCCCCGGAGATGGCTGTCAACAGGCGTTCCTTGGAAGTCATCTGATCCTCTCAATCCTCGTCGCTGCCGGTTGCAGGGACCGGCGCCGCTTGCCCTAACCCCAGTTCGTGAACCGTGCTCCCACCAGGCCGGCGAGGGTGCGCAGTTCGTAGCGCCAGTCGCCATAGGTGGCCATCCAGTGATGCCCCAGGCCCTGCTCGGCGATCCACGCCAACGCTTCCTCGTATGGGCGGGCAAAGGCCACTTTGAGCGGGTTGCCCGGGAAGACCATGCCCGTCTCGATTGCCGTGCCGTGCATTGCAGCGAGCGTGTAGCCATCCAGGCCGGGCACGATGTTCACCAGCGTCACCTCGCCCGGACGGGCCGGGAAGAGGCAGCATACCCCCTGATTCATCAAGCGCACCGGTGCCAAGGTGATGTCCTCTGGTCGGCCGGCGAGCGAGAACCCGCCCGAGCCGCAGTGGCTGAAGACGATGGCGTTCACCTCGGGGACCGGGTCGAGCAGGTCGGTGTTGTGGACGGCGGCGCCACTGAGCCAGGCAAGCATGAGCATACCCAGAGCGCCGTTCACGTCGCCCTCGCAGGCGAGGGGCACTCCTTCCTCAGCCAGGAGAGAAGCCGCCAGGCAGACCCTGCCCATGAGGTGGGGATAGCAGCCCACGGCGACCGCGTTCAACTTGTGCTCGGCCACCGCCTGGCGCATTGCCGCCGCCACCTGCAACGAGGACAGGCCGTCGGCCTCGCTGCAGGCCAGGCGGCCCACGCGCCCCTTCACTGCAGCCCACTCCTGGCGGGCAGCCGCCAAATCGGCCCGTTCGGCCGCCTGCAGGAATAGCTGCGTGTCCAGCCCAACGAGGCGCGGGCCAAAAAGGCGCTTCAGAGCCAGTTCGTGGGCTGTCGTTTCCGTCATCCCCTGGACGCGCTGGCCCAAGATGCCGATGCGCGCCCGCCGCAACTGGTCTTGCAGGGCGGCGACGGCGGCGTACCGCCTGGCGCGGTCGGCGACCGGCCCTGGCACCACTCCCCCGAACAGGGGCTCCACCGGCCGGCCTGTGGCCTTGAGCAGTTGCGCCGCCTGCTGGCAGCCGCAAAGCGAGCCCGTCTCCATGCCCGGGACCCCCCACAGGATGACGGGCACGGGCCGCTCCTCCAGCATATCGCCCACCAGGTAGTCCTCGAACCAGGAGGCAGCCAGGACAACGATGACCTGAACGCGCCGATCGTGGAAGAGGCGTCCGGCCGCCACTGCTTGATCCGGCGTACTGGCGACGCCTGCAAACACCAGCTCGAGTGGAGCCTCTGGCCCAGCCAGCGCCGCCTCGGCCTGCTGCAACAGGGTGCTGGCCCGGTTGGCGCCGACCTCAAGCGGGCTGGCCACGGCAACCACTCCGACGCGCGGGCGGATACGCCAGCCGCGAACGCAGTCATCGGACATAGCTTACCTCAGTAGATGCGGTCTGGCCGACAGCGCCGCCTGGCCGGGCGATGGGCGGCCCATCGCCCGGTGGCACAACCGTCGGCTGAGCAGGCGCATCAGTTCAGGTACTTGCCTGCCACCGCCCGGAAGCGCTCGGCCACAGCCTCGATCTCAGCCGGCGTGGCGCCCAGCTTGGTGCCGAAGGCCGAGCCCAGGCCGGCATCCACAACGCCGACGCTCAGGTTGATGGCCCGGCTGAGCAGATCATCGGTCCGGGGCAGCATATGCTTGGCGTACTTCACGGCGCCGCCTTTGGCCGTGTAGTAGGGGCAGGTGAAGGGGCAGCCCTCCGGCGTGATCGTGCGCTGGGCGAGCACATGCTCCATGTTGTTGTAGACGTGCCAGCCCGAGTCGGCCACCACCTTGGTGCCCAGTTCCTCCGCGACCTTGCGCGCGATCTCCTCGGTTGGCAGGAAGACGGTGAGGATGGTGGCCAGTTCGCCCTGCGGGTCGAGGATGGTGCGGAACTTGAGCCCGGGCAGGTCGGCGATGGCGTCTTTGAGCTGCTTCTTCTCCGCCCTCAGCGTGGCCAGCATCGCGGGAACGCGTTTCAGTTGGGCGAGCAGGACCGCGGCTGAGAGTTCAGTCATGCGAAAGTCCAGGCCGATGAACGGGCGGCTGCCCACCTCGATGCCCTTGCGCAAGGGCTTGTGGCCCTGGTCGTGAAAGGCGAAGGCGCGCTCATACGTCTCGTCATCGTCCGTGACCACCATGCCGCCGTCGCCGCAGGTTATGGTCTTGTAGACATTGAAGCTGAACGTGCCGGCCTTGCCGATGCTGCCCACGGGCTTGCCGAAATAGGAGGCGCCGAAGGCCTGGGCACAGTCCTCCACCAGGATAAGGCCATGTTTGTCGGCCACTGCCTTGAGCTCGTTCAGCCGCGCCGGATTGCCCAGCATGTGCACCACGAGGATGGCCTTGGTGCGCGGTGTGATGCGTGCCTCCACGTCCGCTGGGTCGAGGTTGAGCGTCTCGTCCACCTCGGCGAGGACGGGCACGGCGCGGGCGTACACGATCGAGGACATGCTGGCGACGAAGGTGTAGCCCGGCACGATGACCTCGTCGCCGGGCCCAATACCCAGGGCGCCCAGGGCCACGAGCAGGGCAGTGGTTCCCGAGTTGACGGCGACGCCGTGCCTTACCTGCGACATGGCGGCGACCCGTTGTTCCAGGCTCCAGACTTTGCCCTTGAAGCGCGGGTCGTCCTCGCGCCCATAGCGGAAGAGGTAGCCCGCCTCCAGCACTTCGAGCACTTCCTGCTTCTCTTCTTCGCCGATGAGTTCCATTCCTGGTCCGGGCATGTCAGAATGACCTCCTGATAGAGTAGGATGGTGGGGCCGCTGCACCGTCTCAAGCGTGACGATGCTCCTCCCCAGCAAACGCGGAAGCGCCTCCATTATAGAAAGCTGACGGCCAGGGCACCACAGCTATCCGGCCTATTACTGTGCAGGCTCACCATGCCCGGATGTAGTTGAACACGCGTGATGGCAGCTCAGGTCAGGTTTGTATTCCAGGCTCGTCAGTCTCCACCTGTGGGTGCTGCACTTCGCGGCGGGCCGAGCATGAGATTCTTCTGTCCCCCGCGAGTAGCACCTGGCAGAGCGTAGCACCGGGGCGATCCCGTCAACGTCTGAAGTGAGCCGGGCCGGCGTCCCTGTTTCCCCTGCTGGCCCAGGGCTCTCGACGTACAACTGGAAAGCCAGAGTGTACGGCTTTGTCCGAAGCCCCGAGTGAATCACTGTACTGCCCGGGCGCGACCAGGACATCAGCCAAGACCAGCGCGCCCTGGCCATGGTCTCACCCTACATCACCATCAAGCGCTCGACGCTGGACACTTTCGCCGCCGCCTGGGGCGCCGCCACCGCCGCCATTGACTCGGCGCTGCCGCCCACCGATTGCACCCAGGTAGCTGATGTGCCTGCCGATGACGTTGGCGGGCAGCGCCGTGCCGGAGCGATCGTGGGCATTGGCTATCAGCTCGGAGGGCGTGGGTGACGTGTCCAATCGGATAATGGGCGGACCGAAGGCGGGTCGTTCACTCAAATGATAATGGCACCCAAACGGGCATCTTTTGCGGTGCTTGGCGGAAGAGAGCCAGGTCCTCCCTGGCTCTCGTGCCCTTGGGCAAGCGCAGGATGGCATCGGCCAG
>Ga0078972_1011889_pt1 | contig 15317 bp, 4 predicted proteins | sample YelNatPaOPGAMG01_FD_67568 | JGI IMG/M metagenome (GOLD analysis project Ga0078972, IMG submission 67568) | Hot spring thermophilic microbial communities from Obsidian Pool, Yellowstone National Park, USA - OP-RAMG-01 (SPADES assembly) (version 2) | ecosystem: Environmental > Aquatic > Thermal... | reverse complement strand
GAGATAATAACCCGGATATCTTTGAGTTGACAAACGATATAGATGATGACGGGATACCCAACTGGCTCGATTCCTCTGACAATGTAGAGTGCAGGAGCGGAGATACACTCCCGTGTCCGGGCTCAAGTGTTGGTATCTGCAGACCTGGAACGAGGCTCTGTATTGATTTTCACTGGTCCACCGAATGCTATGGGAAGGTGGATCCTCAGCCGGAGATCTGTGATGGGCAGGACAATGACTGCGATGGCACTACAGATGAGGCTGATAGTGGTGGGCCCCTCTCTATCCCCTGTGGCTCTGACATAGGTGAGTGTAAGAAAGGACTCTATATCTGTGTAAACGGACAATACACAACGGAGTGTATTGGAGAGGTGAAACCTCAGCCTGAGATATGTGATGGCCTGGATAACAACTGCAATAATGCAGTGGATGAGGGTTGTAGCTGTATAAACGGACAGACGAGGAATTGTGGTATCAATGTTGGGGAATGTAAATTTGGAACACAGACCTGTACTAATGGAGAGTGGGGACCCTGTGAAGGTGCGATCAACCCCACACCTGAGATCTGTGACAATAAGGACAACGACTGCGACGGCTTGACCGATGAAGAGCTTGTAAGAAATTGCGGGACTGATATAGGGGTATGTGAGTTTGGTACTCAAATCTGCAAAAATGGTGTATGGGGCGAGTGTACAGGTGGTGTAAATCCGGGTCCGGAGATATGCGATGGTCTGGACAATGACTGCGACGGGCATACAGATGAGGAGCTCACGAGGGTGTGCTCTACCAATGTTGGAGAGTGCAGACAGGGTATACAGACCTGTATTGGAGGTGCGTGGGGTATTTGTGAGGGCGGGATTATGCCCTCTGAGGAGAAGTGCGATGGGAAGGACAACAACTGTGATGGGACCACTGATGAGGGTTGTTCCTGTATAACGGGTAGTACAAGACCCTGTGGCTCGAATATCGGGGAGTGCAGACAGGGTGTTCAGACCTGTCTCGAAAATGGTCAGTGGGGTGCCTGTGAGGGGGCTGTAAATCCAACAGAGGAGATCTGTGATAATAAGGACAATGACTGCGATGGGGAGACAGATGAGGGCCTGTCGAGGCAGTGTGGTTCTTCCAATATCGGTGCCTGTAGATACGGGGTTCAGTATTGTTCGGCGGGAAAATGGGGTGAATGTACAGGTAATATAGAACCCACAACTGAGGTATGTGATAATATAGACAACAACTGTAATGGCTTGATAGATGAGGGGCTTTCAAGGGTTTGTGGGACCGATGTGGGGGAGTGTCAGACAGGTATAGAGGTCTGTACTAATGGTGTCTGGTCGGCCTGTACAGGTTCCATTGGCCCTCGCTCCGAGATATGCGATGGTCTCGATAATGACTGCGATGGAGAGATAGATGAAGGTCTTACAAGGGTCTGTGGTTCGTCCATAGGAGAGTGTAAGACAGGTACTCAGACCTGTATTGGTGGTAACTGGGGTGAGTGCGTTGGTGAGGTAAAACCGACTGCTGAGATCTGTGATGGTCTGGATAATAATTGCAATGGCACGATAGACGAGGGTTGTGAGTGTCAGAATGGAACGAGTAGAGCCTGCGGATACAGTCTCGGGATATGCAAACAGGGTACACAGAGCTGTGAAAATGGTGTATGGGGTCCCTGTATTGGGGCGATCTGGCCCGAGCCAGAGAGGTGCGATAACCTGGATAACGACTGTGATGGTGTAATTGACAATGGACTGTTCAGACCCTGTGGTACTGATATAGGGGAGTGTGTATCAGGGATACAGCAGTGTATAAATGGTGAATGGAAGGAGTGTGTAGGGGCACGAGGACCAACTGTTGAGATCTGTGATAACAAGGATAACGACTGCGATGGGCAGGTGGATGAGGCAGATGATGGTTCTCCCCTGTCTATGGAGTGTGGAACCGATATCGGTGAATGTAAGAAGGGGAAGAGGATATGTATCGATGGTGTTTACACTCAGGAGTGTGTTGGCGCTATTATGCCCGTCACTGAGACCTGCGATGGAAAGGACAACAACTGCAATGGCGTTGTGGACGAAGGGTGTTCGTGTATAGATGGTCAGTCCCGTCCCTGCGGGATAAATATAGGTGAGTGCAGACAGGGTACTCAGTGGTGCACCGACGGGAAGTGGGGACCCTGTGTAGGTTCTATAGAGCCTCAACCTGAGATATGCGACGGGAGGGATAACGATTGTGATGGTGCCACCGACGAGGCCGATACGGGTGGTCCGCTTACAATCCCTTGTGGCTCCAATGTCGGGGAGTGCAGGAGCGGATTGAGATACTGTGTGCTGGGTGTCTATACTCAGGAGTGTGTGGGAGAGATTAAACCCACTGAAGAGATATGTGATGGGAAGGACAATGACTGTGATAATGCAACAGATGAGGGTTGTAGTTGTATAAATGGTCAGACGAGACCCTGTGGTTCGAGTAACATCGGAGAGTGTAAATACGGTACTCAGATATGCGAAAATGGCCAGTGGGGACAGTGTCAGGGGAATATAGAGCCTCAGGAGGAGGTCTGTGACAACAAGGACAATGACTGTGATGGACTTACAGATGAGGACCTGACGAAGGTGTGCGGAAAGAATGTCGGTATCTGTACCTACGGTTATCAGAGGTGTATCGCCGGTGAGTGGGGACCCTGTACAGGCGCTGTCGAGCCTCAACTCGAGATATGTGATGGTCTCGATAACGACTGCGATGGTTTTGTGGATGAGTCTCTTACACGACCCTGCTCAAATAATGTCGGTATCTGTAAAGAAGGTACTCAGACCTGTACGAATGGTGTATGGGGTAGCTGTGTCGGTGGGGTAATGCCACAACCTGAGATATGCGATGGTCTGGATAACAACTGCAATGGTACTGTTGACGAGGGTTGTGATTGTACACCGGGACAGACAAGGGCTTGTGGACTGAATGTAGGTAAGTGCAGACAGGGTATTCAGACCTGTACCGGCGGTGTATGGGGTAGTTGTGATGGTGCAATAAATCCACAGCCTGAGATCTGTGATAATGAGGACAATGACTGCGACGGTTCTACTGATGAAGGTCTTGTGGTCGAGTGTGGAGACTATAATCTCGGTGTGTGTAAGAAGGGGTTCTCCACCTGTGTGGCTGGCACCTGGACTACCTGTGTAGGCAAGATAGATCCTTCTCCTGAGATATGCGATGGTCTCGATAACGACTGCGATGGTGAGATAGATGAGGGGCTTGTGAGAGAGTGCGGTTCGAATGTTGGTGAGTGTAAGATGGGGACTCAGGTGTGTACAAACGGCTCCTGGTCACCCTGTTCGGGAGATGTAAAGCCCTCCGTCGAGATATGCGATGGTAAGGACAATGACTGCGATGGACAGACAGATGAATTCCTGACCCGAATATGTGGTTCTAATGTTGGTGAATGTAAGGCGGGTATTCAGACCTGTGTTAATGGTGACTGGGGAAATTGTGAAGGGGAGGTCAAACCTCAACCTGAGATATGCGATGGTCTGGATAATGACTGCGATGGAATTGTCGATAATGTAGAGGGTGGGTGTGCCTGCGCAGTAAATGGTGAACAGAGGGCCTGTGGCTCTAATGTAGGCGAATGTAAGGCGGGTGTTCAAACCTGTATTGGTGGTCAGTGGAGCGCCTGTGCTGGTATGGTTGGACCATCTGTCGAGCTCTGTGATGGACTGGACAACGATTGCGATGGCGAGACAGATGAGGATCTATATCAGAGCTGCGGTTCGGCGGTGGGCGAGTGTACACAAGGGATTTCGTACTGTGTAATGGGTAGATATACCGATTGTGTTGGAGGGAAGGGACCGACTCAGGAGATATGCGATGGAAAGGATAATGACTGCGATGGTCTGGTAGATGAGGACCTCACCGTTGTATGTGGCTCCAATGTTGGTACCTGCCGAACGGGTATCAGGACCTGTTACTTCGGTGTGTGGGGTGCCTGTGTAGGTGAGATAGGTCCTCAACCCGAGATATGTGATGGTCTGGACAACAATTGTGATGGGGTTGTAGACGAGGGTTGTGATTGTATAGATGGTAGTACTCAGCTCTGTGGAACTAATGTGGGTGAGTGTAAGCAGGGTATTCAGGTATGCTCCTCCGGAAAGTGGGGACCCTGTCTTGGCGAGGTGAAGCCGACCCCCGAGGTCTGTGATGGGAAGGACAATGACTGTGATGGTGAGGTGGATGAAGGGCTAACCGTCCCCTGTGGTAACTCTATTGGCGAGTGCAAATCAGGTGTGAGAATCTGTATAAATGGAATCTACACAAACTGTCAGAACGAGATAGGACCAACAGAGGAGGTCTGCGATGGGAAGGACAACGACTGCGATGGTCTGGTAGATGAATATCTGACCAGAGAGTGTGGCAGCAATATCGGTACCTGCAGGACAGGTATTCAGACCTGCAAGGATGGTGTATGGAGTGAATGCCTCGGTGCGGTGGGTCCAAAGGATGAGGTCTGCGGTGATGGCCTCGATAATAATTGTAATGGTCTGACAGATGAAGGGTGTGCCTGTAACGACGGTGAGACTCAGGAGTGTGGAGTTGACATCGGTGAATGTAAGAAGGGTATTCAGACCTGCGTGAATGGCCAGTGGGGAGTCTGTGCTGGTGCAATCAATCCCACAGCAGAGATATGCGACAATAAAGACAACGACTGCGATGGTGAGACCGATGAGAATTTGTACTCGAAGTGTGGCTCTGATATCGGTGAGTGTAAGAGTGGTGTGAGGGTGTGTAAGAATGGTGTGTGGGGTGAGTGCCTCGGAGAGGTCAAACCCACCTTCGAGAAGTGCGATGGCCTCGACAATAACTGTAACGGCGAGTATGACGAGAATATAACAGTCAGTTGCGGTACCAATGTGGGAGAGTGCCGAATGGGTATAGCCACCTGCGTTGGAGGGAAGATAGGTGAATGCATAGGTGCTATAGACCCGACTCCTGAGATCTGCGATGGGAAGGACAACGACTGCAATGGATTGACAGACGATGGACTTGAAAACTGCAACATCCTTCCCGACGGCGGAATGGATGTGGAGACAGATACCTCTGAGGATGCTATATCGGATGTTACAACCGATACTCAGGAGGATGTGATATCAGATGCCGGGGATGTCTTGACAGATCTGGGCATTGATGCGGTATCTGATGTGGAGGATATAGTTGATGTTACACTGGATACAGGGGATTCTATGGAGGATACTACAGGTGAGGATGCAATACAGGATGTGGGTGTGGCAGACGAGGGAGCAACTCAGGATGTAATATCTATTGATACAGGCAAGAGACCCGAGCTTGTGGGAAGGGTTATGGGAGGAGGTTGCTCCTGCTCTGTAATGGATGAGGGCGAGTCAGACTCTTTCGAACTTCTAATCGCTGTATTTATGATTGCTGGAGTCGTAGCTGTAAGATTCAGGAGGTATCTTTGGCTTTTAGTACTGATAGTGCTTATATCTGTGGTTGCGAATGCCCAGACCATAAACACCAACAGGATTGGAAGTGCCATTGATTCAAAGGGTGTACTGATTACAGAGTCGGGCGAGATACCCGAATCCAACAACCTGAATCTGGGTTTTTACCTCTTATATGTGAAGAGTCCATACATTTTTATAGATGAAAACCACAACAAGGTAGATGACCTTGTGGATTACAGGCTCGACGGGAATATCTTTACGAGCTATTCATTTACCCCGTATTTCGAGGCAGGAATGGTGCTGCCGATGTCGTTTGTTCAGAGTGGGAAGAGCGGTTTGTATGAAGGTGCCAGGAGCGAACTGTCTCAGGGCGGACTCGGGGATATAATGATAGTCCCCAAGTTGAGATTTCTCTCTCAGACAGAGAAGGTCTTCAATAATAGAACATATCCCGTCTCTTTTGGTTTTATCCCCCTTGTTACCCTCCCAACTGGAGATGAGAAGAATCTGCTTGGAGAATCGGGTGTTACATTCTCACCGCGATTTACCTTCTCGAGAGTCTTCCCTTTCAAGATGATGCTGGCGTTGAATCTGGGATATACATTCAGGGACAGGACCCGGCTTGGTGAGAAGATCTATCAGATTTATGATGACGAGATTATTTACAATGTAGGTGTAACATACCCGATAATGCTCAAAGGAAGAGAAATGATACTCGGATTTGATCTGTCGGGTGCGACAAGCGCTGTCTATCCCTTTCAGTATGAGGAGCAGAACCCACTTGAGTGGCTCTTGTCTGGCAGATACTTCTTCAAAAACGGTATCGGAGTTACAGGTGGAGTGGGAGGAGGGATACTCCCGGGCTATGGTTCTCCCCTTGTAAGGGTGATGTTGGGCTTGATGTTCTCCACTGATAGGATGGAGAAGGAGAAGCCGATCATAGTCGAGAAACCCGTAGAAAAGACCACGGTCATAAAACCTGTCGAACCCGAGATCAAGACAGGTAGACTGATTGGATTCGTCTTTGACGAAGATAGTAAACAGCCCATTGGTGGTGTGATAATTACTATAGAAAAGTCCAATCTGCCGAATATTGCAACCGACAATAGTACAGGAGGTTTCTCCACGCCACCGATAGATGCGGGATTATACAATCTAAAGATTTTCAAAGAGGGCTATTATGATAAGACCGTAAGTGCCCAGATTGTAAAGCAGAAGGAGACAAAACTCAATATCTATCTCAAGAAGAAGATTGTTCAGGGGAGCGTAATAGTGCAGGTGATTGGTGAAAAGAGGCAGAATATCGACAATGCAGAGGTAATGGCAATCAGCGGTGACAGGCAGATTGAGATAAAGAGGACTGCAGAGGGGATTTATAGTACGAAGCTGGATGTAGGCAAGTGGTATGTAGTGGCAAAGGCGCCCGATAAGCTCTCAGTGGGGAAGATTGTAGATGTGGTTGAGAATACAGATACGCCTGTCGAACTGATGCTGAAGGACAAACCCAAGGAGACCCTGATAGTTGTGGAGCAGAACAGGATAACCCTCAAGAAGAAGATACAATTTGCGTTGAATTCTGCAAAGATAGATAAGAATTCTACAATTATTCTGGATATGGTCGCTGATGTCATAAATTCCAATCCAAAGATAAAAAAGGTGAGGATAGAGGGACATACCGACGACCTTGGCTCGAGGGAGAAGAATATAAAACTATCTCAGGACAGGGCAGATGCAGTACGCGACTATCTCATAAAAGCAGGGATAAGACCTGAGCTTCTCGAGGCAAAAGGGTATGGACCCGATAAGCCGTTGGTTCCCAACAATTCGAAGAAGAACAGGGAGACCAACCGAAGGGTGGAGTTCATTATAGAAGAATAGTATTATGACAAGAATTTCCTGTTTTTTTAATTTTAGGATTTTTCTGATTGACATAACAATCGATATATATTTTATTAGACGAACCATTTTGGTTGTTTGTGTTTAACCATTTTCAGGAGGTTCTAATGAAAAGGTTGTTTGCGGTATTACTCACCATTCTTCTATTGAGTGTATTTGCCTGTTCATCGGGCGAAGAGAATGGTCCAAAAGATGTAATATCCGATGGAAACAGTCCAACGGATATAATATCCGGAGATACAATCGTGACTGATACATCTACTACCTGCGCTGCTCTGAATCAGCCCTGCAATATTACTGAGGATTGTTGTTCTGGTCTGGAGTGCGACCCCAATACAAAGAAGTGCAAGAAGCCACTTCTGGATAACGGGAAACCCTGTTCCTCCGATGACTCCTGTAAGTCCGGTCTTTGCTATGGCATAAGTCAGAAGATAAAGAACTCATACTGTTCAAAGACCTGTGAGACCGATAGTGATTGTCAGGGGTTTGCCTCGAATAAGAACTTCTGCTGTACATATGATTCACTGGATTCTTCCAAAAAGGTGTGTGTCTACACCGATGGAGCTTGTACACAGCTCAATAGGGGCCCGGGAGAAGCCTGTGACAAATTGGGGAATGTAGCCTGCAAGCCCGGTGAGACCTACTGTGTGGGTGAGAGAGATGACGATGGTCTGTACAAGGCGGGTTCCGTCTGCACCAAGAAGTGCACAAAGTCCGCTGATTGTACTGAGTTTACTGACAGTATAGGTGGCTATCCTATGAATTGCTATGAGTGTCTCAATTCTGCTCAGTACGGGACGGCTATGTGTATAAAGACTGATAGGTGTGTAAGCTATTGCAATGACAACAGAGATTGTATCTATCCACACGAGGGGTATTGCGCATATTCAATTGCCCACCAGGGGAATGTATGCCAGGATTGCTATGTAAAAAAGGATAAGGAGTGCACCGATGATTCAAGTTGTGGCAATGGGGATATGCACTGTCTGCTATTCAAGACCTATGATGCAAAAAATCAAGTTGTGGAAGAGAAAAAGTATTGTGCGTCCTGTTCACCCAATCGTTTCAGACCCGATTGTTATGGTGATTTGAGTTGTGGTGAGAACCAGAAGTGCCAGATGAGTTTTACTCTTGATAAGACAGGTCAGTCTATTTTGGGACTCAACACAAAGTGTGGAGAGACCTGTGAGCTCTCGAAGGGAGGTAAGAAGGCAGGTGAGGACTGTGTACAGGATGATGATTGTTGTTCCCTCTTCTGTCTTGAAGGCAAGTGTGCCAACTTCTGTCATCCCGGTTGCAAGAAGATAGATGAGGCCTGCAAGCAGGATGGCGATTGCTGCAGCCTTAAGTGCTTTAAAGAGGAAGGTAAAAAGGAAGGAAAGTGTGTTGCAAATATAAACTGTCCCGATGAGAACTGTTCCTGCAACTATGGGAATGGCTTCAAGGGCGTATGCCGTGATGTAGGTATGAGCCTTGATGAGGCAGGGTGTACAGTTGTAAATATGGGGATCTGTTTGCCCACCGTATATCAGGGAGATAAGCCGACCCAGTGTGAAAAGCCATCGGATTGTAAGGTTGAGGGTGAGATCTGCAAACTCATATTTGGAAATGATGACAATGCCATCGATGAGGACAATACTCAGGCAATATGTGCAAAGGAATACTCCGGGGCCAGCAAACCAGGTGAGGAATGTAAGGCCTCCTTCTCCTGTACTACCAACCTCTGCCTGAGGGTGGGTTACTGCTCCGGAACCTGTGATAATGTGGGGGCGGATTGTGATTATGGAAATGCAGGGAATTACACCTGGAAGTGTATGCCACAGCCTCTATCCGAGACCTCTGAAGGGGTAATTCAGACCAATCTCTGCATACCCTTTAAGGGTTCGGGCAAGGCATGCAATGGAGACAGGGACTGCTCAAATGGTGAAGTCTGTAAGATGTTTGGATTTGATGCAAAGTCGAATAAAGTTATTACCCTCTGTGCAGCACCAACTGAAAAAGGGGCTGGATTCGATGAAGATTGTGTATCCTGTTCTACAGACGAGACCTGTCACGAAGGTTGTATTGAGAAGCCCTGCGGAAACGACCTCTGCTTGACCAACGGGAAGTGCTCCAGTCTCTGTAAGACCAACGCGGATTGCCCAGCGGGTTATGCCTGTTATGAATCCTATCTTGGGCTCGGAGAACTCTATCAGGGAATTTGCGTACCTGTATCTGAGATATCCTGCATACCTTGCCCGGATGATGCCTACTGTAACAGTGGTAACCCCAATTACAACAACCCCAATCCGAGTAACAGGTGTGTAGCTGTTCCGGAGAATAGCCAGAATATGTTCTGCCTGGTGGGTTGTGATCCAGCAGTGCAGGGGAGCTGCCCTGATAAATTCACCTGTAAGAGTGTAAACGGTGTAAACCTCTGCGTGCCTGATAGCAATAGTTGTATACAGCAGTAATCAGGTTTTGAATTAATTATCATTCAGGCGAGGCTAAAAACCTCGCCTTTTTTATTTTTAAAAAATTACACTCCTTTTCAAGTGATATTGTTTGATGCCATCAATAATTATACGGATTTTTTATTGATTTGAGGTATGAAGGATGATCTTGATAATGGCGTGAACCTTCTCGGGGTATTGCCATAAAGCCGTACCAAATATAATGGCTATGACATCCACGATCCTCATAAATGATTTGCTCCCCGAGAAGAACATATAGATCAGATGCACGAGACCAAAAAGGAAGATTATCAAACCATTTGTACTTGTAAGGAACTCCATATCAGATAAACGCCTTTATCCTTTCTGTGAAATGATCCATAGCCGTGAGTTTATAGATATATTCCATAACCCTCACCTCAAACGCCCTTGAAATATCAGATGGCTGAGATGAGGAGGATATTACAATTATAGGCACGCTTTTATACCTGTCAATATCCCTTATGTGGGAGATCAGGTCAAAACCATTCATTCGAGGGAGTTTCAGGTCTATGATTATTGCTCTGGGTGGGTAACTGTTAGAAATCATCCATAGAGACAAACCTTACAGCTTAACTTTATAGACTTTATAAATCTATAAACTTTATCAACAACTATGATTGCCACCCGTAACTGAATCTTTACCTGGTTGAGAAATTTTCCCTTGACAATCTATTTACAGGTTGTTAATAGAAATCCTGTATATGAGATTTTTTGTTTTTTAAGGAGTAGAGATTGAAGGATATCAAGTTTACAGTCTTTCTCATCCCATCCAATTCCCCCAGAAGGTATGAATTTACTATTACCAGAAGGACTATAATTACAGCACTCGTAGCATTCTGTATATTGATTAGCCTGTTTTTTGTAATAGTCATTCACTATGCATTTATCAGGGATATGGCTTTGGAGAACCTTGAGTTGAAAAAGGAGAATCAGATACTCTCCCAGTCTCTCAAAGATATCTCAGCCGAGACCAGAAGGCTCTCAGATGCATTGAATAAAATAGAGGTGTTCAAAAACAAGATAAAACTCCTTGCCAATATAAATGATACCGAAAGAGGGCTATCCATTGGCCCTGTTGAGATGGGAAGAAACGATAATATTGTAAATATCAAGTCCTTAGAGGATCTATCTTACCTCAATAATAGCACCAAAATGATGAGGCTCTCAATTTTAAGTAGCAGAATTCATCTCCTCTCATCTGAGTTTGAGTCTGCCCAGAAAGAACTGGAGGAGGTAAACAGGTTCTTTGAGGAGAGGAAGGATATATTGAGAAGCACACCTGCCCGCTGGCCCTGCTATGGATGGGTGACCTCGGAGTTTGGTTTTAGATATGACCCGTTTACGGGAGAGAAGACCTTTCATAAGGGGCTGGATATAGCAACGGCTATGAATACGCCCGTTGTAGCCCCCGCTGATGGGGTGGTGGTGTCCACATACTTTCACTCAGGTCTCGGGAATGAACTCGTAATAGACCACGGGCTTGGAATAACTACTGTATACGGGCACCTGAACGAATTCAAAGTAAAGGTGGGAGACAGGGTAGAGAGGGGTCAGATTATAGCCACAGTAGGTAATTCAGGGAGATCTACTGGTCCGCACCTGCACTATGAAGTCATAGTAAACGGTATAAATGTAAACCCAAGAAAATATATAATCGAATAAAAACCCGCCACAACTCATCTTTCTAATACAATATTTACTCCAGGTATGAATCCATTTCTTTAGAGTCCCGAATAGCATCTAACTAACTAATCCCGTCCCCTCTGATCTCTCATAGTCAATCCTATCCATCAGGAATTTCTTTAAGTTCACCTCTTTACAGTTACCTCCAGGAAATTCAACGAAGGTGTTTCATAATGCTATTGCCGTTACATACTCAGATGGACATAATCTCCCTCTTGTTGTTCGTATACAAAAGCCAAATTCCTTTCTTGACTATCTCACCTGCAGCCCTCCTGTACAATTCAACGCCTTTATACCTGATAACAACATCCTCCTCTGTATACACCCTGGCTTATGGTTGACTTCATATCGGATCTATCAAATCTTTGAAATGTAATTTACAATCGCCCCAAAGTGTGTGCATAAGATGAAATTGCAAAATAAAAAAATACTTCTTAGGCTCATTCTCCACTATTAAAGAGGTGATTATATGAAATTCAACCTAACTATCGACCTAACAGTAGGAAATAGTATGAGGTATAAAAGATGATATGAGGGGAGCCTCAATTAGGGTAGTTGCAAAATAGGCTTGGTTAGTGTGTCATACACACTATATGGGACTCTACCAAAAATTTATTTTTTTGTATAAGAAAAACCCTAATCTTAGTATGCAAGTTTTATTAAAAATGTATCAAATATATTCATTCCAATACCATTAGCATTATTCAAGGTAATATCATCGACAGTTATAGAGCTACTTCCAAATTTTCCAGAGACAATGGTGTTATTTGAATAATCTGATTTTACTACAATCCCCATCTCAAACTCATTACCACCTATTCCTCTACTGAATATATGATTCCCATCCTGATCTAACTTTACAATAAATGCATCACTACTCACAGCATTTTTCAGATTCCCACCCCCAAAGTTAATCCCATCTGTATTAAAATATCCTGTTAGAATTATATCCCCTGTGAGATTTGATGCAATAGATGCCGGAGATTCCATCAGACTCCCCCCAAATGACTTTGCCCAAATTACTTTATTAGCAACGGGATCATACTTAAATACAAATATATCACTACTACCCTTACTTGTGATACTTATACCGGTATCAAACTCTATTGTTCCATCCTCATAATCCCCTCCAACTACCAGATAATTACCGCCTAAATATGAAATTGAAGTTCCGCTATCATTGCCTGAACCACCAAATACCTTAACAACATAACAGCTTCCATCCGAGTTAAGCACTGCCAGAAATATATCTCTATTACCTCCACTATTGTTAAAATTGCCACAACCAAAATTAGCAAATGAACTAATATATCCCGTTAGTGCTATCTGAGACCCGTTCTTCTTCCCTGTTATGGCATTTATGTAAATAGAATTTGTAAAAGACTTACTCCAGAGAAAGTAATCATTAACATTAAATTTAACAACAAATGCACCGGAAGGTATCTGATCATCTTGACTAAATTTTAAATCACTACTACTGGTCTGTCCTGCTATTACAGATGTGTAATTGTCAGATAAGAATAAATCAGTTATATGATCATCACCACTACCGCCATACGCCTTTACCCATTTAAAAGAGCCGTTATTTGCATACCGAGCCATATAGATATCATATCCACCTTTATTTATAAGATTATTCCCTTCAAACTGGATATTATTTCTATATTCACCAACTACCACTATCTCACCATTTGGGAATAAATCAATCTTTCTAATCTCTCCAGGCACTCTCTTTGCCCAGTCTACGCTCCCACTACTATTCAACTTTACAAGAAAGCTCGCCACCATATCAGAACCAAGAGTCAGAATATTACCTCCAAAATTAATTGAGCTACTCATAAATGTACCGGCTATAAAAATATTATTCGAAGAGTCAACTGCAATAGAGCTCACCACATCATCAACACTTCCACCAAATGACTTAGCAAATACAAGTGACCCAGCACACTTAAAACTTATACACTTTGCATAGTACTTATCAATCCGATAACATTTATTCCCGCAGATTGCACAATTATTGCTATCCGAGGAGAGATCACTCTCACAACCATCACCCCAGCTGTTATTACAGTTGCCATAGCCCGTATTGCATACACACCCCCCATTCTCACACCTTGCATTGGCGTTACAACTGTTTTTGCACGAACCACAGTTATTACTATCACTCAGAAGATACACCTCACACCCATCATTCCAGTTACTATTACAGTTGTCATAACCCTGCTCACACTTACAATTTCCACTCTCACAATATGCCTTAAAATTACATTTCGTCAAACAATCACCACAGTGATCATTATCATTCATTATATCAACTTCACAACCATCTGATTTGTCTGTATTGCAATCCCAGTAATTTTGAACACACCTGCAATTACCCTGAGAGCAGTATGAGTTTCTACCACAGTTACTCCCGCAACTCCCGCAGTTGTTATTATCTGTATACAGATTCACCTCACACAAATCAGATGAGTCATAGTTACAGTTTCCATAGTGTAAGTCACAATTCAAACATACACCCCCCGAACAATACCTAAGATACCCACAATCCATACCACACTTACCACAATTCCTATTGTCCTTTGAAAAGTCAGATTCACACCCATCAGACCAACTATTGTTGCAGTTACCATATCCATTCAGACAGGTACAGGCACCATTATCGCAAACGGCATTAGCATTACACCTGTTATTACAATTACCACAATTCAAAGAATCAGTCATAATATCAGTCTCACACCCATCAGAAAACGAATTATTACAGTTCATATATCCGGCAAGACACTCACAACTACCAGCATTGCATTTTGCGTTCTTACCACAGGAGTTAGAGCAACTTCCACAATTTTTTCCATCCGTATCCAGACTCGCCTCACAACCATTCCTGTAATCCCCATCACAGTCGGCGTATCGGGCTTTACAACTGCTAATTATGCACCTTCCATTCGAACAAAACGAACCCGTTACATTGGGGAGTTTTGTGCAGTCCGTATTGCAGTCCCCGCAGTGATATATATCATCCTTCGTATTCGTCTCACACCCATCACCCCAGTTGTTATTACAATTGGCACTCCCATACTCACATATACAATTCCCATTGCTACAATGCCCCTTATTCCCACAGGTCCTCCCACAACCCCCACAATTATTATCATCCGAACTTATATTCTGCTCACATCCATCTGATATCGTATTATTGCAGTCAGCAAACCCAGTCTCACACCCACAGATTCTATTGTTACAGACCGAGTTTGGCCCACAATCATGATTACACTTGTTACAATTCCTCGGGTCTTTCCTCAAATCTATCTCACACCCATTATTGGGCTTACCATCGCAGTTCTCAAATCCATCCATACACTGATCCACCTCACAATCCCCATCCACACACTTAAACAGTGCGTGCAACATCCACCCCGAACAGTCCATAGTACAACTTCCGCAGTGCTGGATATCATTCTTCAGATCCACCTCACACCCATCTGACACATCCCCATTGCAATCCCCAAATCCATCGTTGCAGACGCAATTGTCATTCTCACAGTGCATATTATTGGGACAGACCTTACTGCAATACCCCACATCCCCTACATCCTCTCCCGCATCAGAGACTATATCCTTTATATCCTCCACATCCTTCACATCTAATATATCTGAGTGTGATAAATCTGAGGTTGTATCGAATATCAATATATCCTTCGAGTTCTCCGCATCCTCTACATTCACCGAATCCCCGCCCGAGCAGGAAAATAAAAACATACCTCCTATCAATGTAATCAATACGAGATAGTTCCTCATAAGACCTCCGTATTTA
>Ga0078972_1011888_pt1 | contig 15318 bp, 23 predicted proteins | sample YelNatPaOPGAMG01_FD_67568 | JGI IMG/M metagenome (GOLD analysis project Ga0078972, IMG submission 67568) | Hot spring thermophilic microbial communities from Obsidian Pool, Yellowstone National Park, USA - OP-RAMG-01 (SPADES assembly) (version 2) | ecosystem: Environmental > Aquatic > Thermal... | reverse complement strand
GCCATATTCCGCAGATTTTCCCGCGCCAGTTCGCGGCGCATGGTCTGAATTTCCTTTTTGCGGTCGGCAAGCTCTTTCTCGTAGAGTTCTTTGTACTTACCCTGTTCCGCAAGTTTCTGGTTTTCGATCTCATCCAACTTCTCCTGAAGGGTCTTGGCCTTTTTCGCTTCTTCCTTCAAAGCTGCCATCTGCACTTCATATTCCGCTTTCTGCGCGGCGAGTTTAGCCTCAATGTCTACCGTAGGAGCGGGAGCCTGAGACGCGGGGGAAGCGTCGTAGCGAAAAGCGGGAGTACTCACGTTGTTACCCGCCACAGGAGCCAAAGTACCCTGAGCAGGATCAGCGGGGGCGGAAGCCGCGCCGGAAGTAGGAATATCAGCCATGATTCAACTCCTAGTTATTGGGCCGCGCCACGAGCACGGACTTGGTGATGGTGACGGGTGACGTGCCTGCGTTGGAAAAGGTAATAACCAAAGACCGAAACACCGGAGCGGTCGGGAGCATAGCTACACCACCCGTAGATGCCGCAATAGTCGTAGTACTCCCCGCAGGAATGGTCCCGGCATGGTCCAGATAAGGCTGTATGGAAACCGACAGATCAGCAGGAGCGATGAACCCGAAAGTGATAAGGTTAAAGTCGTGTACGTCAAGAAGGACGCTTTTTAACGTACCACTGGCTGGGACCACTGCGGGCGTGGTGAACAAATCCTCGGTCGAAAGCTCTACCGTAAGCGGCGCACCTAGCCGGATACCAAAGCTGTCAGGCGGGAACGGTGATTGTCCATCAAGCGTAGCGTATGGTGTAGTCATCGAAAGCCTCTACTCAGTCTAAACAAATAGTGATAACAAAAAATAGGTTTGTCAAGTATCTCAAGGGTATATTTTCGCAACAACGTCACCCTTGTTTACGATAGTGTTCAACCCAACCATGATTTCAACCTCACCAGCCAATGGAGCCTCGATATCCATAAACATCTTCATCGCTTCCATAGTCAGCACAGAATCACCCTCGTTGACATGCTGTCCGTTCTCCACGTTTATAGCCACTACCTGCCCGAACATCTCCGCCCGGACGGGTGCGTAGGGTCGTTTAACCGCCATGCTTATACAAGCCGGTCATCTGGCTCCCTCCACGAAATAGTCAGGAACGGCTGCGCCTCCATGTGGGCCTCCACGATCAATCCTTCCTCAGAGAAACAGTCCAACACAAATGACCCGGTAAAGGAAGAAGGCTGCGCCCACAACATACGCCGTGTGCCCGTCCGCACCACGATACTGCCAAAAGACCCAGCCGCAGCAATCATGATAGAGTAAAAGGCCACGTCGCGCCGTGCCAGACGGTATACGCCGGGGGAAAATAACTGATAGGTACGCATCGTCGTACCAGCCGCCACCGGGCAGAATACGTCTTTTGGCGCAAGGAGCGACCCCAATTTACTCATCGGTGATCAGCTCCACTTTCGGCTTCGCCTTAATCTTTAGCCAGCACACCGTCACCATCACCGGTCCATCGCCACCACTCGCTACAATCGTCAAGCCATGATGCAAGCCTGCGTCCAGCCCCCAGAACCCTATCGCCTGTGGACTCATGACATACACACGCCGCCCGTTCGCCAGCATATACTCATCGCTGAACGGGTCCAGCCGGTCTGCATCAAAATGCCCCGCCTCCGAAGGAACCCCGTCCCGCACCATGAAGGTTCCCGTACCGACGTAAGTACAAGACAATGACCGCAGCACACACGGCCCAATTTCAAGCACGTAGATACCCTTCTTCTCGATGAAGAAAGACTTGGCACCCATGCGCGGCTCTGGCACAGTAATATGGTGGATGTTGTCCTGCTCACGGCCTGTACGAGAGAACAAAGAGACAACTTGTGGTTTCACCAACGGGATAGTCATATTTGTGTTGTTTACTGCATCTGATACAGGCTGTTTTCTAGGTTTCGCCATAGAACTTGCTCCATGAAAGGCTGAGAAAGACGGGAATATCTTCACGCGCACCAACCGCCTCCACCACCAGGCCATTATTAAACCCTGCACCTAGCATCCATAAACACATAGTCTGCGGGGTGTTATAGAGCGATGGTGAATCGTCAGGAATGGTCAGATTGTCATTCAGCCGCGTGTCGAAGATACGAATAAACCCTTCCCCGAAATGCGTACAGGCAACCGCCGTCAGCATCCCCTCTCCTTCCTCCAGCACGTACAGGCCCTTGTGCATCACACAGTACCCTTTATTGGAGTACGGCGGACGCGGCACGTTCACGCGGAACACCGGAAGCCCGCGATAGGTAGCGCCAATCTGCTCGGTGAAAGGGATAGCCTCCATCAGTCTAACGTCACCTGTTTACCGCCGACGCGCCTGCGCGGTAGCGTATGACCTTGTGGTCCTGGACGGCGCTTGTCGGGGTTGATGCCCTCCTGATACTTCTCGTCATCCACATTGGCTTCGCCCGGCACCGGCGCGTTAGAGGCCGCGTCCGTACCCGTCTGGGGAGGCGTCTTTACCCTATAGTCCTCAAGGTCTAGCTGAGTGTTGATATAAGACTTGGCTACCTCGGCATCTATCAACCCGTTCTGCACCGCCATTGTCAGGCTCTCCACCATCTGCAACTCGTCGGCGGGGGTCGTGGAGAATACACGCGGCCAGCGCAACCCGAAAGCCGTCAGCCCCTCACCCCGCACCGTCACTTCGGGGGGCAATGCACTGGTCATTTCATAGGCCAGCACGATTTTACTCAGCAGCGGCACCAACGCGCCATCGCCATAACTTGCCCGAAACGCATTGATAATGTCGTAGAAAGCGTCGTCGATCAGCTCCATCGCCCGGCCACTCACCGTACCCGTATGCGTTTCTATGGACCGTACCGAGGCGGCCAGTGCGTTCATTGTGGTTTTCTTTACGAGATCGACGTAGTTCAGGCCGACTTGTGTGCCATTGCCTACCATCTCCAGCAATTTCGCGTCCGACCCGCCCAACTTGACACTATCATCGGCCCAAGACGATTTAAGGCGCAGCACCGAAGTAGGCCCACGGCGCATGTTCTGCTCATCCGCCCCGCTCAGTTCGCCGGTAATGACCAGTTGTGGAGCCGCGCTATACCGAATCCCCCGACCCATCTGGCTGATTGTGTAGTCCAGATCAATGATATTTGCGGCGGCGGCACCATTCACCGTCGGCATACCGTCGCTCCCTTCCCCACCCGGCAGGTTCACCACCCAGACCCCTGGCAGAAACCCGAAATTGTGGGTAAAGGTCTTCTCCGGCATCTCCAGCAGATATTCCTCCGGCCCATCGACGGGGTTATAATCGCCATCCGCTATGGGGTAGTACGTGACCTCCTGCGTGTCCGTCCAGTCCTTGATGTACCAATAGCCCTTGCCGTTGTCTAAAGGCAGTTCTTCCGCATCTTTCGTGAACCCCAGCCGCCGCAACACGGCCCCCGACGTGGTATATTGAACCCGTAGCCTGGATAAAGCCCCCATCCCGTCAAATGTCGGCGTACACTGATACGAACGCCATACGTCCAGACGCAACGCCCCGTCTACCAGACGAAAGGTAATCGCCACAGAGCCTACTGCGCCCCACATCATCGCCTGCGTGAACTTCTCGTACAACCCGCTTTGCGCCAACACCTGATTAAGCCAGGTCAGATAAGCCTCATCGTCGTGCGTTATTTTCGGAGCGTGTCGGCCAGCGAATAGTTTACGCGCAACATGCGATACAATTTCATAGGCCAGCATGGTCTGCACAGCAGGGCGACGTTCAACCAGAGGGATATAATTGCCGTTGTGAGTTTCCTCGGTGTAGAAGTCCGATTGTAGGTGATCGTAAAATGTACCTTCTACGAGCTTCGTCAGGGCTACCAGCCTTTTATACCGCTCGGAAGCCCAATGGGGCCACTGCATTTTTTGCGTAAGGCTATGAAACATTATTCTGCACTCCCATCCGGGGTATCCGTAGTTTCATCGACTACCGTTTCGTTGGATTTTGTGAACTCCATCACCGCCATTACGGACTTTTTACTGTCCAGCTTCTCCAGAGCCACATCGTCGGTCAAGTCGTCGGTCATATCTCGCCCCGGTGTCACCGTGGACTGTGAAGCCAATCGTGCGGCGGCGGCCAGCTTCATCTGTGGGGGCATTTCCGGGTCCATCACCATACTTACCATCGTCTGAACCCCTAGCTGCGCCGATAGCTCATTGAACTCGCGCACACTTTCCCGACGAGAGGCCCGCATAGCCCGAATCGCCTTACGGATACGTGGCTTATTCAACAGGACGGAAGCACACTCCTGCACATTTCTTGAATACCGCGCCACCTTCGCCGCTTCCCTGGCATTGCCGTTCGCCATGAAATGAATGACGAAAGTACGCTCCATCCCGTCCAGATCGTCCAGCGGAGTAGGTTCATCAAAATGATCAGCCGGGTTTATGGTATCCCCATTCTCCGTATAGAATATAGGCGTAGGGAGCTTACGTGCGTCCATGACTAAGCCCCACCTTTCCTTTTATGGGGGCGCGGCAGCGACTTTTTCGGCTGGTGTACGTCATCGCTCGGATGCCGGGGACGCTTGGGACGTTCAGGCTTCTTGAGCAGGTTGTGATTATCCCCACGGTTACGTGACATGCCTATCTCCAAAATACACTCGGTGCGCGGGGCTCCTGCAATATATCATTGTATCCCATACGCACATTTCGCCTGCCATCACTATACTCTGCGCGCATCATCTGGCGCAACGCCTGCGTTGTGCTGTCCACCTTGTCAGCATACGCCCCGTAAGGGAACGTCGCCAACTCGTTCACATAGGCATCCACCCATGGCTGATTTTTAGGGATAAACACCCGTCCCCCCTCAAATGCTGCGGAAACCGCCCGCGCACGGTTCTCTTTCGTGCCAACAGGCCGTACACCTTTCAGCTTAGTCCCCAATACCAAGCGCAGTTCATCCAGCAAAGGCCGACCTGTCTGTTGCTCCTCCACCCATACCAGGTCCGGCCCCCATGCGCCGATCATCTGTCTCGCCTTGGCCCGAAGTTCAGGAAAGGATAGTTGGTCCGCAAACACGTCCAGTAGATAGAACTTACTGCCACCGGGGACAGTCGAGTCATGCACCACGCCCCACGTCGTACATGCGCTTCTTGCGGAGGTCACTTTCCCGGACACGCCCGTATCCCACGACTGATAGATACCTGTGAAGTACAGCCTGTCCAGATCGTCCGGCTCATACCAGCGCAGATACTCTTTGAGAAATATAGCCCCCTCATCAGGCGCGGGGCGTTGTTGGTACAGGGAAGCCCATACCCGCTTCCCCACCTGGGTCTTTATTTCCTCGCACTTCTCCAGATCATATTTATCAGGCCACAGAGGTTCATCTTTCTTCCTGTACCTTTCGTCCTTCTCAGCGATCATGGGGAAGGAAATATTCATCCATTTTCCAGAGGGGAGCAGGCGGCCTATCAAGTCATCCTCTGCCCAGCGGGTCATAATCACCACGACGACCCCATTCTTTTCCAGACGAGTGTACGCGGTGGACATAAACCAGTCCCAGATACGGTCTTTGGTAGCGGTCGAGTTTGCGTCCTCCTGATTCTTGATAGGGTCATCCACCAACAGACAATTCGCTCCGAAGCCCGTCAGGGCAGCCCCCACGCTGGTAGCAAAGAATCGGCTGTGGTTTGTCAGTTCCCACTTGGTCAAGGCATTTGTGAGTTTAGATACGGGGGTCTCAAACAGGCTGGCGAAGGTGTCGCTCATGACATACTCACGCGCTTTACGGCCAATGTCGTCTGCCAATTCCGCACCATAGGAGGCGTTGATGATGTTATGGTAGGGATTTTTCGCCATGTACCAGCCAGGGAACATCTTACTGATCAGTTCGGTCTTGCCAGCGCGGGGGGGCATTTGTATACATACACGACGGTATTTCGCATAAGTATCGTCCCCCGCTGCGGCCTGTGCCACCCGCTGCATGACGTTTGCGATGACCCGATGGTGCCAGTTGGGGTTCCAGTCCGGGTGCATAAGCGAGGCGTACACGGAAAGGTTGTCCTTTGCCAGTGCGCGGAGTTGGTCAAAATCTGGTGGAGTAGCCATGCTAATGAACTACTCCAGTCAAACTATAAATAGTTACGGCGTGAGTTTCGTGCTTCATCGCGGCAAGACTGGCTTCGAACACCGTCGTTCCGCATCCGTTAAATGGGTCGTATACCAAGTCGCCCGGTTTGGTCCAAAGCTCTATCGCCCTGCGCGTAATCTGCGGGATGAACTTGGCCGGATACGGGTGCAGGGAGTGCAGATGCTCCTTTGTGTCCTCCTCGTGGAAATTCCACTCCTCTCCACCTTGGACGAGTGCGTCCTCGTCCTCGCGGGTATAGATAGCCTTTCGAATCAGAGTTGTCATGCGCGGAAACCCAGGATGGTTTCGGAGGTTCCACGGTTCTCGCGGAAGATGTCGCGCGAGGCAATCAGCTCCATAGGAATTTGCTCTACGGGAGTCCAGCCAGCGGCGGCACCAAGGCCAACAAGGAAGTGGTCGGTCGGGATCTCAATTTTCTCGCCGTCAACCTCCGTGCTGTTGTTGCCGACAATGTAGTGGCCGAACGCTCCCGGCTTCATCAGTTCTCTGGCGGAACGCATCGCGTCGAGCATCGAGAGAAAATACTTCCCGAGCAAGGCGGGAAGGTTGCGCCGGCGGAAACCGACGCCCTCACCGTGGTTAACTGCGGCAATTCTGTCGATCAGGGATGATATCTCCTCTGGAAGCTCACGTCGGCGGATCTCGTAGGCGGCCCATGCGTCGCGCCGCTCGCGCTCAGACACTTCACGAGTACCCACCATGTCGCGCTCGGCCTCGCGGTGCTGCTTTCGCGGTAGAAGGCCCATCACAATCAAGCTAAGGCGGTCAGTATCTAGGTACGGCAATGCTGTTGCGTAAGGCGGCGAAGTGATCAGCAGATCGACCTTGCCCCGATACTCAGGGAAGATCGATGCAATTTCTAATGCGTTGCCCCGTCGAATTTCGACGTTTGCAGGCCCTTGACGCTTGAGAACGGACAGATAAGGATAAATGCGATTAACCTGGGCACCTGCCTCGGCCAAAAACCGCACTTGGGCTGTTCCCGCGTCGTAGGGAAGAATTTCCTTTCGAACACGCAAGTCGGTGGCCTTTTGCCACGAGACCGAACGCACGATGTCGCTCAGGCATACGCGGAAAAAGTCGCGGTAGGCCGGTGACCGGATTTTCCCAATCGTGGAAACGATGGAGGCGAGGTCTTCGATCGCCTTCGGATCGAACCACATGCGAAGGTAACGCAAATCATCTTCCCCCCAAACCTTGGCGGGGTCTACAGGCTCGAATTTGAGCTTTGGTAGCCGATCAACGGCCAGCTTCTTGAATTCCTTTGGATCGATCGCCGGGATCGAGGCCTTGACCGAGGCGATTAGGGCCGAAAGCGGGTTCAGATCCGCCCCGATCGCAGCCATTCCTGCTGCGACGGCCTCGCAGGCTGTAGTACCGCTTCCGCTCATCGGATCGAGTACCAAGGAACCCTCAGGGATAGCGGACATGTTGATCAGGCTGCGCACAAGTTGCGGGAAGAATTTCCCCCGGTATTCGTGCAGGTCGTGGGGACCGTAGCGCAGGCGCCGGGCTCGGTGCAGCTCGGATCGTTCGTTGGCCGCCGTCTCGCCGTTCTGCGTGAATTCGAGGGCCTTTTGGAGCGTGGGCTCAAGGGATTCACGCCCAACACGCTGCCAGTAGGTCAACTTAGCGCGCAGCATTTCGTCGGAGACCTCTGTCCGCGCAAGCCAGTAGCCATGCTCCTCGCGAATCTCGTCGCCGGGGTTCAGAAGGGCCCGCAACTCGCGCACGGCGAGCTCTCGCTCGAATGGCTGCAGGTAAGGCTTGATCTCCAAAACTACCTCATCGGCTGGTCTTGAGAGAAGTGGTGGCGTCGGAACCGCGAAACGTTCCCGGATGCTCCGAGCAATCACCGGCCGCCTCCCGTCTGAATGTTGTACAAACGCTGATGCAAACCCAAAGCCCCCCGCAACCGAATTTCCTTCTCGATATTGGGATAGAGACGATAGGTTACTTTGCGATTCAGCATAGCTCGATTGTACCCGATTGACATGATTAGTTAAACTCTATGGCAGGTGGCACGTTCTGGTATATTATAGTAGATTTTTAGGAGGTGCAAATTTTTTGCGGATTTTTTGGGCACGTCAAGGATTTTGAAAGGCGGGGGGTTGTTTTGAAAGGGGGTAGTCGGACAATTGGGCATTCGGGCATTCAGGCATTCAGGCATTCGGGCATTCGGACAGTTGAGCGGTTGGGCATTCGGACAGTTGAGTGGTTGGGCATTCAGGCATTCGGGCAGTTGAGTAGTCGGGCAGCTAGGCATTAAGTATTATACTTTTAACTGTGTATTTGGTTTTATTTTGTTGTGGGGTGAGAGTGGTGGAGCGCGGTGTAGTCGGACTGATTACATATAAAGAGGGCCTCTAATCTCATAGATAATATAATAATATACATAATATAAATATATACATAGTCTAAACATAAAACAATAAACACAATAAAACAATATATAAATAAACAATAAAAACAAAAGATTATATATAACAGACTACACGGCATTGCGTACATATACACTACAAAGAACTAGACACTTTCTTAATAACAGACAATGACTGCACTATATACACGCGAATCAATCGATCAGCACCCACCGGGTATTCAACGCGCCCGACGTATAAAAACCCTCATAAGATATATTTATTAATATATAAAAACTTTCACGCAAAAAATACTTGCATCCTGTGCGCAAAGTATTATACTGTAAGACATGGAAAGGCAGAGAGCCTAACCACTAAACCGCCAGGCAACTGGCAACTTACGGGAGACAGGACAATGCAAGCACTAGACACGTATAACAAAGCATCATTATTACTTAATGGCGTGATTTTCGACGCTGAAGAATTGAGCACAGGTGAAGCCCAGCTAATCGCTGACATTCTGGAATCTCAAGGCTTCGAGCTTAGAGTAAAGCCTGAGTTTTCCTTGGCTTATGCCGTTCCTTCTAAACACTTCCACTGATCGGGAGATTATAACATGAAAACGTTAAAAAGTATTGAAGAATTAGCCCTTGAATCTCTCAAGGAAACAGCCCCAACTTGTGACCGCGAAGATGATCTGTTTGACCTAACTCCCGAAGTAGCTGATGGATGCGTACCCGTTTATTACTCAGATTTATACGAAGTCTTTGCAGATTCACCGGATGCAATTGATGCCGCGTTAGATGAATATATCAACGAAACAGGGGGGGAGGATTTGGGGAATCGGGTAAAAGACGGCGGGTTATCAAACCTGATTGCCCTGGGCATTTATTGGCATCTTGAGCAGTATCTACAGGGGCAAGTAGCCAAGATTTTGGGAAGAAAAGGAAAGCGAAGAGGAGGATGAATAAATGGAACAGGTAACTATAAACGCCTATAAACTCGACGAATTAACGGAAAAAGCAAAAGAGCGCGCCATGGAATGGATTAATAAGGGCACGTTATCCGATTCCTTCTGGTCAGAAAGTGTAACGGAAGACGCTAAAACAATAGGCGAAATTCTTGGGCTGAATATTGACAACATCTATTGGGATCAGTACTTCAATGTTACCCTAGAGGGGGGCTATTCCTACCAAAAAGGATGGAAGAAAAAACTAAAAGAATACGCGCCCAATGATAAAGATTTATTCATAATTGGGCAAGACTTGCAAGACTTACAAAAACACGTCAAATGGCCTTATCAATGGGAATATTCGGCAAAGATCAGCCAAACGTGGCGAAACTCGGTATATATAGAAAGCAATTTTCCGGGAACGGACAGGGATTTTGCCGATATAATAAAGTCATTTTGCCACTGGGTTAGTCGAAACCTTCAAAAAGAATTGGACTATTTGGAATCCGAAGAATACATGACGGAAGCAGCAGAGGCCAATGATTGGCGATTTGATGAAGAAGGGAGAGTTATAAGATGAAAACCAAAGTAACAGAAACCGAAAAAGTAAATGCGCTTATTCAGTCAGTCAACGGAAAAGCTGGAAAGCATACATTTAACAATAGCTATGAGTTGGAGCACATAGCTACAATATCAGAACAAAAACTGGAAAGCCTAGGGTTGGCTAAAAAGTACCGAAAAGGCGCCATTATAGTTGCCTATAGTGGACGGCCTGTAGCTAAAAGCTATAGCTTCACAAGAAAGGGGAATAAAGTAACTATGACAAGAGGGGCTAATGACTGGTTTATATCTGATCTAGCAGTCTGTGATTTATATACAAACGGCGGGGGGAAGGAGCTGCTAAACGTTACAAAAGAGCAAGATGCCGAAATAGTCAAATCCACGCGGTCCCATTACTCGATTATTGAGGAGGGTGCATAATGAGAAAAATTGAGCACGAAATGGTGGAGGCATTCACAAGCGGAACACCAAAAAAGAAAGGGAACGATCAAATCATAGTCACTGATGACGGCCTAATTGAATACCGCCTGCATGGCAACCGAATTGCCTACAGAACAGCGGATAAATTGACCGTCTGGGATGCTGGGTTTCGATCAAATACCACAAAATCCAGGCTAAACGCAATTCTAGCTAATTATAGCCTACCGCGCATCGTACAAAAAAGTTATGCGTGGTACTGGACAGATGGTGGGCATGTCGAGTCATGGGCGCGTACTTTTGATATTTGAGGGCTTTATCATGAAAAGCAAAGTTTTACACAAAAAGGCATGGGGTAATTTTGCCTATGAAATATGTACACCAAACAGTAATCATAAAGGTAAGTTTTACTCTTGTGTTGCATGCACAGAGGACGGCACATGGACCGGCGATAGTGATCTGATGCCATGGTCCTATAGTGTATTGCGGCATCTAAAGCTCAAGGATTCCGAAATACCGGAAGCGGTAAGGAAATTGGCAGAATGGCTAGAGGAGGGTGCATAATGGACGTTAAAGCACTAAAAAGCACGGCTTTTCCAGAATGCCCCTATGTAATAGTTGAGCTATACAATAGAGTATGTACTCTTGACCTTTACAATGGAGCGGGCGAATTAGTGAAGGCGTTTACCATTCCGAAAGATGAATATAGATATATCCAGAGCTTAGAAGTGGACTATTCTACAATGCCCGCATGTATCCAGGAAAAAATATATTGGCGCAATATAAAGAATGGTGCAAAGGCCCAGCGGATGGCATGGCATAAAGGGAGCGCACAATGAAACAGCCAACCCAAGAGCAAATGTTTTATGCCGCTGACAAGCGCAATGCAGAACTTAACTTGCAATTCCTGGAGTTTGTGAAGGAAGGCCTAACAAGGCAAGAATTGCAAAAATGTATAGATAGACGCCCTGGATTATGGGGAAGATGGTCAAATTGGCTGAATGTATTGCCAGACAAAGAGGAGAACGCGCAATGACCGAAGAACAAAAGCGACTAAGGCGAAGGATAGAGGACTTTTTACGCAAATACGCCACCCATGAACAGCTAGAGAAAATCGCTAAACTGTTAAACATCAAGTAGGCAAAGCAAAGGCAACACGCCAGCGCATCGCCCGGATCGAAAGATTCCGGGCTTTTTTGTATCTACGGGGTAAATGATAATGAGACGCAATATCACGATAAAGCTCAATCTGAAAAATTTAGAAACTGTCCAGAACAAGAAAAAATCTATATTAGAATATTCTAATATACTAATATACGCTCCTAAACGCCCAGTTATAACCGTTGCCCAACATACCCCCCGTTGCCCCCCTTTTTACTTTCACCCCCACGCGCCCGATACGCTGAGAGACTGTCTATCATGAAGCATCAACACCCACTAACCAGCCAGCCGCCATATAGCATCAGCACACCCTCGATAACAGGCAATGGTCGCCGAGTTACCACCAGCACACCACGCCTGGAGCATTCCCACCATCTGTCATCGAGCATAAATTATTCAACCCATAAATAAGACGGCACACACGGCTATAAAAAAGGTTTATATGGGTATAAACAAATAGCCTATAGGCGCGAAATTTCAAAATGACCCCCCGGAGGCTATTTTTAGAGGGGGGTACTCACTAAGGGCGAAATTTTCAAATGACCCCCAGGGGGCTATTTTTTCTTGGGGGCCTTCCAGTACGACTCATCGGACGCCATTGCCAGCGTCTCCTCGGCTTCCTTTCGCTGCTTCTCGGCGTCCTTCTGAGGCTTGAACACCCGCTGGTAATAACGGAACTCGATGAAATCTGACACCACTGTGGGTACTTCCTGCATTGTGCGGGTGGCTATCTCCTGTATGCGCTCCACGGTCTCGACGGGCAAACGAAAGTGTAGCAGCTTCTTTTTCCGGTAGGGCCACAGCCTGGCATAATAAGTCCGCAGTTCCTTGGGGAACGGGTGCTGGACGCCCCGTATGACTATCGCTTCCGGGAACTCCACCTCCGGCGCTTTTGGCAGCTCTTTGGATGCGTTGCTTTCATCGTACCGGCCATATGCCTCCAACAAAGTGTCCAGGTAGCCATCAAAAAGAGAGGCAAACGTCTTGCTCAAAGGGCGACCGCTCTTGATCGAGAGCTCCTCAAGTCGCTCCGCCTGCAACATCTCTACCTTCACATAGAACTCTTTCGTCTCTTTCATCTTACGCCTCCTTTTATTGTCGTGCGTCACAACGTACAGCGATAATAACCCAAAAACTCATGGGTGTCAATTGTCAGTTATACACAAAAACATAGTGATTATACACAAAAGCGTATGTATTCATGACTTTTAACTCTATTATACGCAAAACTGAAGTTATCGTATTCAGTGTATATTACTATTCGTCTCTTATATGCTTTTTAAGAATAAAATATTACTCTGCACAATAAGGAAATGCTAATATATAATCTTCTTCGCGTATAATAGGACAAAAAATGGGTATTTTTCACGGTTACATATGTTAGCTTCGGCACCCTACATATGTTGGCTTGAAAGTTACTTGCGTTGTTACATACGTTACCATGACGCCCCTCCTAAAAAGTGGCTCAAGGTGGAAAAAAGCAACATATGTAGCCGTGAAAAGTACGCAATTTTTGAATGCTCACACAAACGTAAAATCGTAGGTTCTCGATTTTTTGACAAATCGAATACATTAACCGATACTGGCAATTCTCTAACCTATTGAAAATTAAGAAAATACATGTTTACGCAAAAAGCTATGTATAAACAACCCTCCTGACGAGCTACGAGAAATGTATTCTTAAACTTTTCAACTTGCAACTTGCTGTTTTTTAATGGGAATTTAATAAACACCCACCAGCTAAGTCGTTGATAACCCTATGCCAGCAATGCTAACAATTATGGGGTTCCCAAAAATCACATAGGGAAAACGCTATTTACATGCCAACCTCATATTCCACGGGCCTTCCAGCCTACCTCTTTCTTTCTTTCTTATTAATTTATTAATATATAAAGGTTAAAAAATGAGCATTTCTGACGTTTTTTTCAAATAGAGAAAGCCCCGTGGGAAAATTTTTTCTCGTTATTCCCCATGGTACATAACCCCCCAACCTCCCAACCCCCCAAAAGGGGTACCCTTGTTTTGAAAATTGAACGAAATGAATAACACACCATTCTCCTGAACGAATCACTAGACATACGAATCTCACGACGGTACAATGCAGGGCACCAGACAACACAAGGAGACCTCCATGTTCACCCTACAACCCCTGAACCCCTCGAACCGCGCCCTTGCCTTCCTCACCATCACCCACGATGGACTGGCGTTCACGATGCCCCCCGCATGGGCCTACAAACTGGCGTACAACGAAACCCTACCCCCATCGGCCCCCACGCCCCCTTTGGCCTACACCCTCACCCCTAGCTCTGAAAGCAACGCCTACCGCCTGGAGGGTGGTCTTACCGCGTCCACGATAATCCATTGGCTGGACGATCTGGCATCCATGGACCCGCGCTGTGCCTCAGTGGACCTGGATACCGTCATTCACCAACCTTTGCCCTCCACCTGGTCCCGTTACATCCTCAATCATACCTGGCGCACCCCCTTCGTAGCCGAAGTGCCCGAACGAAACACGCTGGCCTACGACCCTCATTACGAACTGGTCCGGCATGCTGTTCTCCCCCAGGGGACTATCCTGTCCGCCTGTCACCTGGAAGTGCATGAGCCTAAAAGCACCTTGGCAGCTCTGAATCACCCGGATTCCAGAAAGGCCCGCGAACTGACGGAATATCTCTGCCATCAAGGCGTTGTATCACCTTGGCTATTGCATGATTTGCAGACCATGCACCCCCGATTGGCATCTAATTTCCTGCTTACGCCTGCTCCGCTGGGTTCTCTGCTCTGGCGGGAGGACATACGGCCACAATTGCCAGCGGCGTTAGGGCGTCTTATAGACGAGGCCGTGAACTTGCCCGACGTGAAGGCGCTCGTGCGCTACTGGCAGCCTATGTTATCCAGGCATCTTCCGCCCTCTAAAAACCCGGCCATTTCGCCTGTACCCTTGCACCTGGCGTCCGCGCCGCAACCCGCCGTCATCACCAACCCAAAATCCCGCAAGGGGCATCAGGGGCGCAAACCGGTATCGGACCAGTGGTATCAGGAGCACCTGCCGAAAAATGGCGAGGGGTTGTGGCGTAGCAAGGATACATCCCGGTTCGGTGGCATCTGGCCTCTGTTGTTCATTGGGCGGCAGGGGGTAGTTCGCGCTATCGAGAGTGGTTGGGGTGGCTATGCACCCATCATGCGGGATGGTGAATTGGCGGACGTGTCCGCGTCCGGTGGCAATCAGGCATGGGCATCTGCGGAAAAAACCATCATTCTGGTAAACACCCACCGCAGGAACCAGGCGGTCATTCAGACGGTACCCGATGCACATTCGCGTATTTCCCCCACCCTGGCTGCGTTGTCCGCGTCCTCAGACACCATCTCGGCCCGCGCCAAAGACCTGTTACTGGAGAGCTTTGCGAAAGCGGGGCTGACCGTTGTGGAGGACATGGACGAACTGGCGCGCCCACCCTATTCCCTATGGTCCAGCGACCCGGACGAGCGTCGTAAGCGCCTGGTGCGTGTCATCTCCCCATCAATGCGCGGGCGGTGGGTAATTGGCCTGTGCAGGCGCTGTGGTGGCCGGGTGGCAGGCCCATGGCAGACCATCGCTCAGGGGAGATATAAATCCTGTGGGTGTGGATGGACCGCCGCACACGGTCGTAAAGCCCCCTAAAAGACCCTAGAAGCGACGTAAAAGACAAGAGTGGTACTACCCTACCACCCCACCATAAAAATCG
>Ga0078972_1011886_pt1 | contig 15318 bp, 19 predicted proteins | sample YelNatPaOPGAMG01_FD_67568 | JGI IMG/M metagenome (GOLD analysis project Ga0078972, IMG submission 67568) | Hot spring thermophilic microbial communities from Obsidian Pool, Yellowstone National Park, USA - OP-RAMG-01 (SPADES assembly) (version 2) | ecosystem: Environmental > Aquatic > Thermal... | reverse complement strand
TGGCAGAGGTCTTTCGAAACTGTTCCCTTCGGCGCATTTGTCAGGTCGATTTGGCCGACAATTACGAGCACAAGCACCAGGAGCTCTCTCCCGACGATCCGAACAAGGGGCTTCTGAAGATGTCAACCGATATTGCCAAGAACCTCTTTCGAAACTTGGCGAGCGAGGGGATCGATCTTTCGGAAAGCCTCCTGAAGACGCTCAAGGCAACCTATCTGCGGACCGCTCAGGAAACGATCACGAAATACCACGACGATGCGGCCCTCAACGGCCTCGACTTCGACCGTCATGAGGAAGGCGTGGCCGTCGACACCTTTACCAGAGGGATCGAGCTGGCAAGCAAGGCTTTCGTGGAGGATCCCCTTGCCATTCCTCTCATTCCCAATTGGAGCCGGGTCGCATCGGCCATTCCGGATTTTCTCGAAAGGCTCAAGAATGCCGTTGACGACGACAACACATAGCTCTTTGGCCCCTCAATGGGGCCCTTTGTGGGAGGGATTTTTGCAAGATCAAGGGAAGGTCATCCTCTTTTCGGATCTCGACGGAACACTCCTCGATCGAGAGACCTATTCTTTCGAAGAGGCCCTGGGCGTGCTCGGTTGGATCGAAGACATGAGGATCCCCCTCGTCTTTTCCAGCGGGAAGACCCGATGGGAGATCGAATCTTACCGCACTCGGCTGGGAAACGTTCACCCTTTTATCGCGGAAAACGGAGCAGGCCTCTTCGTTCCGAAAGGTTATTTCCCCTTCCCGTTTTCTTACAATCGAAAGGCGGGGGATTACTACGTCATCGAAGACGAATTCACCTATGCTCAGATTGTCGCTGCGTTAAGATCGATCGAAGAAGAGACCGGCGTTCCCCTTCGAGGATTTTTCGATATGACGGAGGAGGAGATCGCGACGCTTTGCGGATTGGATCCGAAGGAAGCTCGACTCGCGAAGAGAAGGGAATACGATGAACCCTTTGTTATGACCGGTGATGAAGAAGCCGTGGCGGCCGTGAGAAAAAAGATTGAAGCAAAGGGATTCCGTTACGTCCGCGGGGATCGGTTTCACCATATCGCCGGGAAACAGGACAAAGGGAAGGCCGTGAAGATCCTGACGGAGCTTTACAAGAGAGAGAATCCCCTTGCCCTCACCGTAGGGATCGGCGATAGCCTGAATGACATCCCGATGCTTCTCGAAGTCGATCGTCCCATCTTTCTCAAGAAAGAGGGCTCCATCGTGCCGGAAGAACTCCGGGAAAGGAGCGGGCTCATCATCGTCGAGGGAACGGGCCCAAAGGCCTGGAGCGAAGGGATCTCGGCTTTTTGGCAAAGGCAAAGAAGAAAGGAGAAATGATGATGTCTTTTTTCTATTGGCTGGCATTGCTCATCGTCGTGGCTTTGGCTGTCTTTTCGATTCAGAACTCCACTGCACCGCCTGTCGTGGTCAGGTTCCTTGTTTGGCAGTTCGAAACCTCGTTGATCTACACCCTTTTAGGTTCCGTGGGTGCGGGGATTCTTCTCACCCTCTTCTTCTGGACGCCCAGAGCCATTCGATCATCGATCCGGATGAGGGACCTGAGAAAACAGAAGGAGAACCTCGAGGCCGTCCTTCAATCGAAGGGACCTCCTGCTCCTGAAGGAGGGGCTCCACAAAGCTGATGAAGAAGGCGATCATCATCCCCGTTTATCTTCGCCTGGAACGGCCGGAAGACCTTTCCGTTTCCGAGGGGATGGTCTTGACCCGGAGGGCTGTTCAGAGCCTGAGGGTCTTAACCGATTCGGATTTCGATCTCATCCTTCCCGTTTGTTTCTCCTTTCCGGAGATGTGTCAGGATTTTCTCATCAAAGCAGAAAAGGCTTTCCGGGACGAGATGAAACTTTGCCGACCCAAAGGAACGATCGTCTTTTCACCATCCCAGCTTGAGGCCTTCCGAAAATGGGCTGAGAGGATCGATCCACCGGGATCATCTCTTGAAATCGATGATCCCCCTTTACCTGGGTCGTGTCGCCTCTTTTGTAAAGGAACATCGGGAGAGCTCGGGGGCGGAGGTTGAGAGAAGGATTGAATCCCTTTGTGAGCTTTTCGAAACGTTGAAGCCTTATCTCATCGCACGCTGGGACAAGCGTTAAGGAGGGATCGGAAAATGAGCCAAATCTGGAAGGAGGCCATCGTCGCATCCTTTGATCGGTTTCTGGGAAAGGTCCTGAGCTTTCTCCCCAATCTGTTGGCCATGGCGACCATTCTGATCGTGGGCTTTTTGACGGCCTGGATCGTCAAGCTTCTCCTCGTTCGTTTCTTGAGGATCCTTCAATTCGACAGGGTGAGTGAGCAATGGGGGCTGAGCCGTGGTCTCTCCAAGGGCGGTGTGACGTCTTCGCCGGGTGACCTCCTGGCACGGTTCTTCTACTGGCTCATCGTTCTAATCACTCTCATCCTGGGGATCAACGCCCTGGAGGTCGCTGCCACACAGAGCCTGATCAGCCACTTCTTTAATTTTCTGCCTCACCTCTTTACGGCCCTCGGCATCCTGGTCATCGGCTATCTGTTGGGCATCTTTTTGGGACAGGCAACGCTGATCGCTGCGGTCAATGCCCACATCGAATCCGCTAAGCTCTTGAGCCTCGTGGTTCGCTGGTTCATCATCATCCTTTCTCTCACCATGGCCCTCTACCACCTGGGCATTGCAGAGAAGGTCATTGTGGCCGCCTTCTCCATCACCTTCGGTGGTATTGTTCTCGCTCTGGCGATCGCCTTCGGCTGGGGAGGACGCGACCTTGCACGGGACTTTCTCGAAAGGGTTGTCAAGAGAAGGACGACCAGAAAGGAAGAAACCAACGGCATTTCTCATCTCTAACCTCCCGATAGTTGCCTCACGTTGATAGCCATCCTCGAATGGTGGATCTCCGTTTCTCAGGACATCGGAGTGCTACGGGCCGGGATAAGAAACCCTGTGAGATTGTTTGAAGTTCAGGTTATGATTTGGCCAGGGCTTACGAAAAGCCGATCCATAATCTTCAGGGGAAGGATAGATCAGCTATGTATGCGAAGTGGTATCAGCTTGAAGAGAAAGAGATCTTCAGAAGCCTCGACACATCGGAAAGAGGGCTTTCATCCTCGGAAGTGGAGAGGCGCCTCAACACCTATGGGCCGAATCAGCTTCCCGAGGCCGAGGCCATCAGTCCGCTCCGGATCCTCCTTCACCAATTCACAAGCCCCCTGATTTATATCCTGATCGTCGCCGCGGGGGTGACGGCCTTCTTGGGGGAATATGTCGATACGGGCGTCATCGCAGCCGTTTTGATCCTCAATGCCGTGATCGGCTATTTCCAGGAATATAAGGCAGAAACGAGTGTCAGGGCTCTGAAGGGGATGGTTGTCCCAAGGGCGAAAGTAAGCGGGCGAGGACGATCGCTGTGACGACGATGGTCCTCTTCCAGTTCTTTCAAGCCTGGAACTCGCGATCAGAACTTCGGTCGGTCTTCACCCTGAACCCTCTCAGCAACCCTTTTCTCTTTTACAGCATGGTGGTGGCATGCCTCGCGCAGATCGCTGTAGTTTACACGCCCGGCCTTCGCTGGGTGTTCCGAACGGAACCGCTAAGCCTGGAGGATTGGGGTTCCATTCTCTTGGTCAGCCTTTCGGTGGTGGTCGCTGTGGAGGTCGACAAGGTCATCCGCAGACACCGTAGACGATCGGAATGAAGATCCCTTAGCTCCAACCCTTAAGGTTTAAGCTTGGCAAGATAGGCATCGGTCTGATCCATATTTTGGCTTCATGCGATCATCAAGGCGGGATAGAAATTTAAAATAGAATAGAGGAGGCGTAATTGATGAACGGATCATCGCTAAAAGGAGCTTGGAAAATCGGGACCTTGATGGGCATTCCAATTCGGGTCCATTACTCGTGGCTGATTATCTTCGGTCTGCTGACCTGGATGCTCTCTTCACGCTATTTTCCCCAGGTCACACCGGATCTGCCCTTCGCTTCGTACTGGATCAGCGGAATTCTGGCTGCTCTGCTTCTCTTCGCGTCGGTAGCTTTTCACGAACTTGCTCACTCCTGGGTCGCCCAACAGTACAAGCTCACAATCGAGAGCATCACGCTTTTCATCTTTGGAGGGGTGGCCCAGCTAAAAGGCGATCCCCCGCATCCGCGGGCAGAATTCTGGATCGCCATCGCAGGCCCTGCTTCGAGTTTGCTCCTCTCAGGTCTGTTCTTTTTTCTAACCGTCGTTACCCAAGGATCAGCTCAAGCCCTCTTTATCTATGTCGCACGAATCAACTTGATCCTTGGGGTTTTCAACCTCATTCCTGGCTTTCCCATGGACGGCGGAAGGGTTTTGCGATCAGCCATCTGGGGAAAGAAGGGGGATTACTTTTACGCGACTCAGAAGGCCTCTCTTGTGGGAAGGGGTGTTGCCCTCTTCTTTATCTTCTTCGGACTCTTCTCGATCTTCACAGGGGGGCCAGGAGGGATCTGGCTCATGTTCGTCGGGTGGTTTCTTTATAGCGCTGCCCAGGCCAGCTATCAGCAAGCGACCCTCCAGGAAACTCTCTCGGGTATTAAGGTCAAAGATATCATGGTGCGGGACATGGAGACGATCGAACCCTCCACTTCTCTCGACGAAGCGGTCGATCGTTACTTTTTGCGCTTCGGATACGGAGGCTTTCCGGTCATGGATCGAGGAAAATTTTTGGGAATCCTTACCCTTAAAGAAGTCAAAAACGTTCGAAGAGAGGACTGGGGAAAAACCACCGTCTCAGAGGTCTTTGTCCCCCATGAAAAACGATGGGAGATCTCGCCAGAGGCCGACGTGATGAAAGCGCTGGAACTGATGATCAAAGAAGACAAGGGGAGGATCATCGTGATGGAGAAGGATCACGTGGTCGGGCTCATCACCCGAAACGGGATTGCTCGCTATCTTCAGATCAAGGGGAAAGGATAAACCGAAATAAGAGATCCCGGTCATCCGAAGGAGATCTGCCCCCATGAGCCTCACGTCACTCGACCCTATCTTCAGTGGAATTGCCCTTTTGTTGTTGGTGGCAGCCGGTATGGGTGCTCTGAGCCTGTGGCTGCGGCAACCATTGGTTCTGGGATACATCTTTGTCGGTATTCTCGTGGGGCCTTCGATGCTCGGATGGGTCATCCCCAGAGACCAGATCGACCTCCTGGCCCGGATGGGGATCGCCATGTTGCTTTTTGTGGTCGGCCTCAAGCTCGACCTCCACCTGATCCGAACCCTTGGCCCCGTGGCCCTGGCCACAGGCTTGGGGCAGGTCCTCTTCACATCGATTATCGGTTACTTCCTCGCCTTGGCGCTGGGGTTGACTCCTGTTGCTGCCGTCTACGTGGCCGTCGCCCTAACTTTCTCCAGCACGATCATCATCGTGAAGCTTCTCTCGGACAAACGAGAGATTGCAATCCACAGACCCGACGGGAACCCCTCCCCGGCCGCTGGGAGGTAGCGGGAGCTTTCTCAAGGGCGTTTCGATGACGTTGAACAGGTCATAGCAGAAGGAACTGAAAGAGTGGCTTGGTCCCATCAAAGCGGGGAGGCTTTTCCCCAAAAGGATGGGGCACGTTTCAATATGCCCTTGCTCTAAGGTGCCGCCTGGAAACCTTTCTCAGCGTCCTCGTCAAATCGTTGGAATCGAATTCTTGCAGCGATAGGGTTTGGTTGGAAGGGAACCTTCGCAGCGCGCAGGCGTTAACGTTCCACCAACAGGTACAAGATGAGGTAAAGGGAGAAGGCGAGAAGGATAAGGGCCATGGAGGAGCCCAATGTCAACTTCGGCAGCTCTCCAGGGTAACGGCGTCTCTTTTCCTCGAGGAGGTGGCGGTGTCTTTCCGTCCTTTCATGGCCGACGACGACTCGCTTCAGCCGTAGCTTCGCCTCCTCTTTCTTGATATGAACGGCCTGGGCTGGATTCAGGCTGAACCATACCAGAAAATGGACCACCGACATCACCTGCCTATCGGCCCATTTGGCGAAAGCCATGAGGGGGACTTCACAGAACCAGATCACCCATCTGCCTGTCACGCGGTAGAACCAGTCTGTGTCAAGGGTAATCGTCGCCTCGCCATGTAACTTCGATCGCAGAAGCCAGAAGGCGATGAACGTAAAGCCCAGGAGTTGTGACATGGATAGAACATGGGCGGGAGCGTAGGGGTGATATTGAACGGGATAAGGCAAAAGGTCGTATAATATCTTCGGATAGACACCGATGAAGGTACACAAGAAAGCAGTGAGCCCCATGGCCAGAAGCATGTTGAAAGGGGGTTCCTCGGCTTTGCACGCGGGCTTCTCCGAAGCGAACCAGGTGCCCCACGGAAGCTTAAGGCCCGTGTGAAGGAAGGTACCGATGGAAGCTCCTTCGAGCATCAACCAGATGGCAGGGAGATGGGCCATGGCGGAGGCGTGGACCACCATCGTCTTGCTCACGAAGCCATTGAAGAGGGGAAAGCCCGAAATCGAGTAGGCTCCGATCATGTAGAGATGAAAGGTGACGGGCATATAGCGGTAAAGGCCTCCCAATTCGGTCAGCTTGCTTCGTCCCGTCACGTGGAGGACAGCACCTGCGCCCATGAAGAGCAAAGCCTTGTAGAGAATGTGGCAGAAGGCGTGGGCCACCGCTCCATTGATCGCCATCTGGCCGGCCTCGGTTCCTGTTACCCCCATTCCTACCCCACAGACCATGTACCCCACCTGGGAGATGATGTGGTAAGCGAGGAGGCGGCGGATATCGTTCTCCAATACGGCGAAGACGACTCCGTAAACGGCCATGATCGCTCCCGCCCACACCAGAAGATCCGTCCCCGCGAAGCCTCGAATCAGGACATAGATGGCGCTTTTCGTGGTGAAGGCGGTCAGGAAAACCGATCCCGTCACCGTGGCCTCGGGATAGGCATCGGAAAGCCACGCGTGAAGGGGAGGAACCGCCGCATTGATCAGGAAAGCGAGAAGAATAAGCCAGGAGGCGACGTGCTCAGGAGTGAAATCCCATCCCCAAGAAAGGGTCTCGAAGGCGATCGATCCGGTTTTCTGAAGATGAAGGAGGATGCCCGCAAGGAGACAAAGGCCTCCAAAAAAGTGAACCAAGATATATCGAAACCCTGCTTCGTAAGCCGACCTCTTCTTACGATACCAGATCAGAAAAAGGGCCGACCAGGCCATCACCTCCCAAAAGAAGAAGAGGGTGACGAAATCGCCTGCAAAGACCACTCCAAGGGTGCTTCCAACGTAGAGATAGGCCGTAAGATGCTGCCCTGTCTCTTTCACTTGGAGGGCATAAAGCATCATGCAGAAAGAGGCGATAACGAAGACGTAGGCAAAAACAAGGCTGAGTCGATCGATTCGCCCCAGGATGAGATCGTGGCCCAGGAACGGGAAGATCCAAACCTTTCCTGATGAGGCGAAAAGGCCATGGGACATGAGGAGAAGGTCGGCCAGTGCCAAGAGGGGAAGGAGAAGAAGGTAACCCTTTCTCACGTTCCCTTTGAATAGAGGGATGCCGAAAGCTCCCAGGAGATAGATCAAGGCAGGATGGAACCAGTCCGTCATCTTCCCTTACTCCCCTTTCGGTCTTGCCTCTCGTAATAGTTTTCCCGTTTCTGCAGGAAAGAGTGACCGATGGCCTTGGACCCAAGGATGATGACCACACAGCCGATGAAACCGTAGAAGGCGCTGAAGAGGGGAAAGCCCTCCCAAAAGAAGTGAACTTCGGGATGGGTCGCATAATGGACCCAGATCGATGCAATCAGGATCACAGCCAGGGCTCCGTAAAAGACGCGGAAAAGAAGTTTTGTGCCTTCTTTCATTTGCCTATCCTCCTCTCAGCCTCCCACCGCCATGCGAACAAGCTTCAAGACCATCTCTGTGAGTGGATTCGGGAAACAGAACAGGATGGAACCTAAGGCCGTGAGGCCTAAAGGAATGACCATGGTCAGCGGAGCCTCTTTGACCCGCTTTCTCCCACCGGGAGTCGATTCCTCGCCGCTTGACCTTTCAAAAAAGGCAACATAGAGGATCGGGAAGAAGTAAACCACATCAAGAAGAGAGCTTATCAGAAGGATCGCCAAAAAAAGGAGGTTTCCCGCCTCCAGCGTTCCCAGCCCCAGATACCATTTGCTCACAAAACCACAAGCCGGCGGCAAACCGCACATCCCGAAGGCTCCAACCATGAAAGCCAACATCGTGACCGGCATGGTTCGGCCAATGCCCCCAAGCTCGCTCACGTTCTTCTTGCCCGTGGCTACCAAAATCGAGCCGGCGCACAAGAAGAGAGTGATCTTCATGAATCCGTGGAAGGGAATATGAAGCATGGCGCCCGTGATGCCCATGGGACCGAGAAGGGCGACGCCAAAGACGATATAGGAGAGCTGGCTGATCGTCGAATAGGCCAGGCGCCTTTTAAGATTGTCCTGCGCGATGGCGAAAAGGGAGGCCACGATCATCGTGAAGCCCGCAAAGAGGGCGAGGAACCCGCCCAGCCCGAGTTGCCCCATCAGATCAACACCGTAAATATAGTGTACGGTCCGAACCACTCCGAATACGCCTGCCTTCACAACGGCCACAGCATGTAAGAGGGCGCTTACAGGTGTGGGAGCGACCATGGCCGAAGGAAGCCAAGAGTGAAACGGCATGTAAGCGGCCTTCATGAATCCAAGAACAAAGAGGACGAAGAGCGTGACAAGGAGGAGGGATGAGGCCATGCCTGTTTTGAAAATTCCTCCCCGTTGAAAATCGGTCGTCCCCGAGATCCAGTAGGTCATGGCAATGGCGGCGAGCAAGAAGCAGCCCGCCGTAAGGAGGTAGGCAAGGTATTTTCTACCAGCGAAGAGGGCTTCTGCACTCTGTTCGTGGGCGACGAGGGGATAGGTCGAAACGGTCAAGATCTCATAGAACACATACATCGTGACGAGATTCCCCGAAAGGGCCACCCCGACCGCTCCCAAAATGGCAAGGGCAAAGCAGAAGTAGAAACGGGTCTGGCCGTGTTCTTTCAAGGCCCGCATGTATCCGATCGAGTAAATCGAGACAAGAATCCAAAGGAACGAAGCCGTCAAGGCGAAAAGAAGCCCGAACGCATCGACCCGGAACTCGAAATCGATCCCCGGAAACATGGTGAAAAGCCGGGAGACGACCTCCTCGCCCCGCAAAAGGACCGGGACCATCGAGGCCACGATCGAAAACTGGAAAAGGCTTGCCCCAAGGGTCCAGAACTCCCTCAAATTCGGCCGTTTTGAAGAAAGAAGAATCAGCACGGACCCCAACGCCGGTCCCAGCAAAGCCCACATCGGTAAAGAGGATGGCCCGGCTCCCATTATCGGCCTCCCGTCAGTCGGAACATCGCGTTCACCTCGTCCAGGATTGGGATTGGGATTTTGGTGAGCCAAAGGAGCCCCACGAGGATGCAGAGCGAAGAAAGGATCAAAATGGGAAGAAGCATGCTCCAGGGAACCTCTTCGCGAGGAACGGCTACGACGTGTCCATGCTCTCCTTCGTGGACTTTCATATAGAGCAGCTCAATCACCCGCCAAAAATAGATGAGGTTCAGGAGCGAACTGAGAAGCAACACGCCCACGAAGACGAACTGTTTGGTTTCGAGGGAGGCCAAAATGATGTAAAGCTTCGATACGAACCCTACACTCGGAGGCACACCGATCATGGAAAGAGCGGCGATGACAAAAGCCGCTGAGGTGTAAGGCATCCTTCTCCCCCAGCCTTGAAGGTCCCGGATCTCCCAGAGATTCCCTTTATAGATGTAGGCACCGGCGATCAAGAAGAGGCATCCTTTCATGAGGGCGTGGTTGAGAATATGCATCGCTGCAGGTGTCAGTCCTCCCCAGGGAGGGCGTGTGGCGGTCGTTGCCAGTCCGACCGCAAGCATGATATAACCCATATTTGCCACACTCGAATAGGCGAGCATTCGCTTCAGATTCGTCTGGGCCATGGCCCAAATGGATCCGAAGAGGATCGCTCCGGCCGAGACCCAGCTCACGATTTCAAAAACGGGGAGCCCTTTGAAGAAGTCAACCGTGAAGACCGAAAACGCAACACGGAGAAAGGCATAGGTCGAGACCTCGATGATGATCCCGGAGAGCATGGCGCTCACCTCGGAGGGAGCGAAGGCATGGGCATCGGGAAGCCAGGTGTGGAGCGGAAAAAGGGCCATCTTGATGCTGAGGCCCACGAGAAAGAAGACCAAAGCGGCCCTCACCGCCCTGCTTCCGTAGAAGGGCGGAAGGAGAAGGGAGAGATCCTCCATGTTCAAAGACCCTGTCACGGCGTAAAGAAACCCGATGCCGAGGAGGAAGAAACAGGCGCCGATGCTACCCAGAACGAGATAGGTGAAGCTCGCCTTCAGGGCGATCTTCCCTCGAGAGGCGATCAGGGCGTAGGCCGAAAGGGAGGTGATCTCGATGAAGACATACATGTTGAAGATATCGCCCGTGACCGTTATGCCGCAAAGCCCTGTGATGAGCAGTTGATAGATCGTGTGGAAGGAAGCCCGCTTTTCCGGCAATTCGTGCTCGATGTTTCGCTTCGAGTAGATGGCGCATACCGTGGCGAGAAAAAGAAGAACCACAAGGATGTATCCGTTGAAGGCATCCATGACGTATTCGATGCCCCAAGGTGGGACCCATCCTCCCAGTCGGTACCGAATCGGTCCCTTCGTCAAAACCCGATGAAGGATGGCGATCGCCATGGAAAACTGGACGATAAGGGTTCCTATGGAGATAAAGACGCACGATCTCCGGTTCACCCAACCCGCAAGAAAGATGCTGAAGGCAGAGAAAAGGGAAAGGACAACGACCAACAGGGGAAAATGTTCAACAGGACTGAGCATCTTGAGCCTGGGTGAAACGGTCCCGCTTCGGGTTCATTTCACCTCGATTCCTTCCTCTTTCAGTTTTTCGATAATTTCTCCCTCCTCGATTGTTCCGTACTGCCGATACATCCGAATGATGAGGGAGAGGGCGACCGCTGTCGTCGCCACGGAAACGACGATGGCGGTCAGGATCAACACGTGGGGGAGCGGGTTGACATAAGGATAGCCCTTTTTCACCATCTCCTCGCTCACGATGGGAGCGGTCCCCCCTTTGACCGCGCCCAGGGAAATGAAAAAGAGGAAGATGGCCGTCTGAAAGATATTGAGACCGATGATCTTCTTGATCAGATTCTCCTTGGCGATGATGGCGTAAAACCCGATCAGCATGATGAGGATCGAGATCCAGTAATTATATTTCGCAAAGACTTTGGCGACGAACCACTCCATTTCCTCAACCCTTCGGATCCGTATCCGGTTCTTCATCCTTTTCTGCGAGGTCAAAAAAGATCGAGGCCGTGACGGCCATGACCGTGATCCCGATCCCGATCTCCACAAAGTCCATCCCCAGCGCCCTGTTCTCCGTGAAATGGGAGGTGAAGGGAATGAAGCCGTAGTTCAGGAACTGGGCCGCACCCCGGCTGAAGATCATAGCCAGAAGACCGATCCCCGCATAGATGTAAAGCCCCAGCGCGCTGAAATACGTACGGGACGATTCGGGAAGTCGTCCCTTTCCTCCCTTGAGATCGTAGGCGACGATGTAAAGGATAAAGGACGAGCCGAGAACGACCCCTCCCTGAAAGCCTCCGCCCGGCCCCCCTGCCCCATGGATGATGACATAGAGGGCAAAGAGCTGAACAAAGGGGATCATCACCCTGCAGACGGTTTCGACGATGATGTTTCGATCCGGGTTCGGATGGGTCATGAAAGTCTGCCGCGCCTCCTGAGCAACAGAATCACCGATACGCCTGCCGTGAAGATGACCGTCGTCTCGCCCAAGGTATCGTACCCTCGGTAATCGGCAAGGCCGTAGGTCACCATATTGGGAACAGCCGTCTCCTCAAGCCCCTTCTCGATCCACCGGACGACAAAGGCGTAGCGGAAAACCGTAAGTTTCTTTCCCTCGAGCCTTAAATGGTAGTATTTCTCCTCTTTCGGGTAACGGGGCTCTTCTTTTTCGATGTAACCCACCCACTCGCCCTTTGTGTTGGGAATCCTTTCGATTCTCGAAGAAGGTGGAAACCTCCTTTTTTGGAGGGTTTCCCTGACACGGCTTGGCAACACCCCCTGATCCAGCTCCTTCTCTGCTCCGTCTGCATCGACCGAAAACAAAAAAGTGTACTTGATGGGAGGGGAATCGGGGTCGCCCAAAGCAGGGATATCCTCCGCCACATAAATGAAGAGAACGCCCAATACGGCAGTGAGGAGGATTGAGAAGAAGGAGAGTCTCGTCATTTCTTCTCCCAACGGGTCGTTTTTGAAAGGGCCGCGATGAAGAAGGCTGTCGTGGCCCCTGCACCCACCGCGGCTTCGGTAAAGCCCACGTCGACCGATTGCATCTCCACCCAAACCAGGGCCATCAAAAAACTGTAGGCCCCCAAAAGCATGATCGCACTGAGGAGGTCTCGAAGCGTGATCGCCGCAATCGCAATGATAACGATAAGAAAAAGAAGCGCCAAATCGATCGAAAGGATCATCGATTCCCCTCCCCTTCCATGAAAACATCAGCCACTTTTCTTTGCATGGTCCCGTCGATAAGGAGTGCATCCGCCGGTTCCTTCGCCAGGGCGTGAACCCAGAACTTTCCCTTCTCGGGTTCGACCCGAATCGTGATCGTCCCAGGCGTGAGCGTGATCGAGTTGGCCAGCGTGACGATTGAAAAGTCCCCGCGGAGAGGGGTCTCAAATTCGATAACGCACGGGTCGATGGGCATCTTCGGATGAAGAACGCGGCAGAGGACATCGATGTTTGCCAGGACGATCTGCCAAAATTCCCAGGGGATATAACGAAAGAGTCTGATCGTCTTCGCGACGAGCTTCTCATCCTTGTGTTTCACCAGGAGATCGTGGGAGATGAAGGCGACGATTCCGGAGCAGATCACCCCCGAAAGAAGGTGAAAGAGATCCCACATGCCCGAGAGGAGGATCCAGAACAGAAACATCAGGCAGAAAGTGAGAGAGATGGCAAAAGGCTTTCCCTTTTGATTCACCTTCGTTCCTCTCCTGGCTTCCACGGTTTAAGGCCAGTCTCATAGGCAGCCTTTACGATGGCGTGGGTGGCTGTGGGGTTGGCAATGAAAATGAAAAAGATGAGAAAAAGAAGCTTGATGGGAACGAGAAGGCTCTCCGAATAGTAAAAAAGGTGATAGACGACAGCACCCAGGATGATGAGCCCTTCTCCCAGGGTGTCGCATTTCCCGGTAGCATGAAGCCGCGTATAAAAATCGGGAAACCTTAGGAGCCCGATTGTTCCTACCACCGTGAAAAAAGTCCCCCCGGCGAGGAGGACGATAACCAGAGCGTCCACAATCACGAACATAGGTCACCCTTTTCGAGATATTTGGCAAAGACAAGAGTTCCAATAAAATTGAGCATCGCATAAAGGAGCGCGATGTCGAAAAAATAGGGCCTCTCGAAATAGTATCCGATCAGAACGAGAAGAACGATCGTCTTGGTTCCGATGACGTTCACAGCCGCCACCCGATTGAAGACACCCGGCCCCACGATCGCCCGATAAAGGGAGAGAAAGATCGTCGCAATGATGGACAAACCTATCACGAGGAACACCGTCAACATCTTCGCTGCTCCTGATCGTTCTTTTTTTTCTCAAAAACAACGACTTCTTTCTTAGCAGAATTCGATCAAGAAATCAAGAGAGCCGGACGGGAAAATGGAATGGCAGAGCTTCGCGACGGGAAGATGGACATAGCAGGGCACGAGACTTATTCCCGATGTTACAAAAGCCCCTGTACAAAGGACCCCGGTGAGAGGGCGCTCGTAAGGGGTCCTTCATACTCCTCAAAAGACATCAGCGGAGAAGATGTAGATTTCCGCTCCCTTCTCCTTCCAGGCGTCGGGAGGAAGGCCGGCCTTTCGGCACGTATGTTCGAGAAAGGTCTGACGGTCCCAACCGTACTCGGTCGCCACTTGAGGAAGCAAAAGGCCCGAATGCCAACCTTTTTTGATATAAAGGCCGTGCTTCCCCACCTCGATTTCCTTCACGTCGGCGATCTTCTTGAGGGGGGTCAGGACCGATATCTCGATCTCCAGCTCCGAAAGCTCCTTCTCGGTCACGGGTGGAAAGCGTGGATCCTGGAAGGCTGCTGCTTGAGCCATCTCTTCGACGGTCTTGTAAAGGGGGCCGCGGCCTTCGATGTATCCAATGCAACCTCTCAACTGGCCTCTCTTGTTCAGGGTTACAAAGGCACCGCGGTTCTCTTTGAGTGTGGCTGAATCGATCTTGAACTCGGGGATGGGCTTTCCCTTCAACCTGCACTCAATGGCAGTCTTCGCGATGTGGTGGAGGGTTTTTCGTTCTTCCACGGTCAATCCCAAGTCGACTCCAACCTTCTTTTCCTCTTTCATCTTTTTTTCCCCCTCCGAGGCCTTGTAAAACGCCACCGCGCCATATCCGACCACGCGGCCCCGATCTCCTGAAACATCTCCCGAGTTGAGGTACCGGAGAACCTGGGCTTTGTTGGCTCCCATGGCCCGGGCCGCAAGCATCACCGCCACAACCGGCCCTCCACCGCAGGCCTCAGAACGACCCTCTCGGAGATCGCGATAAAGGCCATCGGGATCGAAGGCCTCCATTCGGTTCAAGGCCCTCTTGTCAATCTCAACGGCTTTCGAGTAACCATGGTAGTGGGAAAGATCGGAGCTCGCCACCAAGAGGACCTTCTTCCCTTTGACCGACTCGGTGACGGCCGAAGCAAGGCCCTGGCACGTCTCCCACGTCCATTCCGGTTCCATCACCAGAGCGACGAGCTTGAAAGGCTTCAGAGAGGTTTGAAGAAAAGGCAACTGGATCTCGAGGGAATGTTCCTCAGAGTGGGCTTCCGGGATGAATCGGATGTCCTTGTTTTTCTCCATCAAGGCCCTGGAGAGCTCAACATCGATCGGCACGACACCGAGCGGTGTCCGAAACCCTCCCCGGTCGTAGATCGAAATCCCCCGGAAGAAAGCCCGATGGCTCGGAGCAATCACGATCACCGAATCGTAGCTCAGCCCTTCAACCTGTTTGTAGGCGTAAGCGGCCACTTGACCTGAAAACATGTAGCCGGCATGGGGAGAGACGAGAGCGAGGATCTCCCCGCCTAAAGTCACCCGTTTCGCCCTGGCGAGATATTCCTTGATGTCTCTTGAAAGGGACGAAGCGTCGCCCGGATACCACGAGCCTGCAAAGACGGGTTCTCTGATCTCCTTCATCGGGATCTCCTTTCCCCCTCTCTGGGCCTGCGCGGGCACCAGAGAGCCAAAGAAAAGGCAAATGCCGACTA
>Ga0078972_1011883_pt1 | contig 15320 bp, 15 predicted proteins | sample YelNatPaOPGAMG01_FD_67568 | JGI IMG/M metagenome (GOLD analysis project Ga0078972, IMG submission 67568) | Hot spring thermophilic microbial communities from Obsidian Pool, Yellowstone National Park, USA - OP-RAMG-01 (SPADES assembly) (version 2) | ecosystem: Environmental > Aquatic > Thermal... | reverse complement strand
TATTGTTCCTTAATTGTTGAGCTAATTCTTTAAGCTTTGGATTGTAATATATTTTGTTTATTACACACCCCCAACCCCTCTTGATAGAGGGGAGATTTCACATACTCCTTGCCTTTTCAAGTCTGTTCTTTACAGTTAAGGAATTGCGCCCCCAAAAATCTCATTGCTCTCATCGTCTGTAATATCGTAATAGCATGAAAAGTCTATTTTATCTTATAATATGAATTTTGATATATTGTTAAGCAATTCATTTGAGACATAATACCCTTTGTCTTTGAGTTCTTGAGTCTTTTTTAATGCGCTATCTATAAGTCCAAGTTTTTCAGCTTTAAGCAAAACCCCTATGCTACCGCTGATAGACAACCCCAAATCTTCTGCCACCTTTCGTGCTTTTAAATCGTCAATCAAAACTTTCTGTTTTGTCTCATAGGCAAGAGCTATGACTTCTGATTCCCCTCTGCCGAGATTCAAATCCCGTATTAGAAGATTAACTAATTTACTTTCAACTTTCATAGACGAATAGCATCTAAGATTAATATTGCCGAATTCTCTGACAACAGCTTCAGGCAAAACAATCTCTTTATAAATTTTACAGAGAATTTGTAAAAAGTCTATCTTCTCAAGAGCTATTAATACAGAGGTATCAACAATTACTATGTCAGGCATTAGACAGTTCTTTATCAAGATTTAGATTTTGATATTTTATTGGAGCCATGCCCTTATGTAATAATATTTCAGCAAATGCCTTTTCAGAATACCCTGCTATCTCAGACGCCTTACCGAGAGATACTAATCCTTCATCAAGAAGCTTAATTGCAAGCAATAATTTTAATTCTTCTTCGGGTATATTTATTTCCGGTAGAGTCATCAACATGCCCATTTATAACCTCCTGCTTTTTCTTTTATTATACATTACACCTTTAAATAACTATTAAATCTTTCACACACTCCTCGCCTTCTCAACCCTATTCTTTACCAGTTCGCAGACTGCCCGATAGACTTCGTTTCTTTCATCTTCTGTAAGTCCAAGGATATCAAAAAAATTCCCCTCTATTTTTTTACTATTGTTCCTTAATTGTTGAGCTAATTCTTTAAGCTTTGGATTGTAATATATTTTGTTCATTACACACCCCCAACCCCTCTTGATAGAGGGGAGATTTCATACGCTCCTCGCCTTCTTTAGTCTATTCTTCACCAGTTTGCACACTGCCCGATAGACCTCGTTTCTTTCGTCTTCTGTAAGACCAAGTATGTCAAAGACAATATCATCAAAGGCTTTACGGTCGGGAATGGGATTGGGTTTTTGTTCACGGATTGGACGGGCTGGATTAATGCCGAGTTCGGTGAAAATACTATTTACCTTTTTTTCCTCAAAAGATTTTAAAGAAAAAGTAATCTCCATGTTATATAAGACAGGCAATTTCTTAAGCCAATAAACATTTGTATATATAACCCCCTCTCCAAGATTAACGATTCCTTCGATTTCTATGAACAAAGGAATAATCACAGAGTTTAAATACAATCTTGTTATTTCAAACAATTTATTATCATGGGGATATATATAAAAAAAACGTTTATCTGCATAATGAGATTTAGGAACCTTAAAGGTTGCATATCTATCATTGTATGCATCACTCCATATCATGTCAGGGAACTCCCATTCTCCTAAATCCCACCATCTCTGTCTGCTTGCACATGTTGGTCTTTTATGAAATCCCTGTTTTTCTCCCCATTCAATATACTTCAAGGCATTTGTGCCTTTTAAGTCTTTTTTGTCCTTATGGCACATAAATACTTTATACTTTAAATCTTCTGGCTTTATAAATATGCTCTTACATTCACGGGGACTTTATTGTTGTTTATATCGTTCCCAAATTTTCTCGGCTGAATCTATCTTAGGAACAAAGCTTTGAACCTGATTTTCTACCTGCATGAATATTTATACCAGTATTCTTCAATAATTTCAAGAAATTGTATTAGTTGGTAATGTCAACAATTTTGTGTATTTTCTTTTAAGAGCTATTTTTCCTATTTTTCATTCAGACGATTTAATACAGCATATACAATTCTCTCGATGCTCTGTTCATGATTAACCCAAAAATGTAATTGACATAATTCATTCGTTGCCTTTAAAAATGATTACTAACATATCTCAATGATATGGTAAGCTATTATTAATTAATTCGCGAGGAGGGTTAAAAATGAATAGCACTACACTAAAGAGAGAGGCTAAAAAGGCAATCGATGAACTATCAAATGAAAAAATAAAAGTTGCTATTGATTTTATAGACTTCCTAAAAGAAAAAGAAGAAATGGAAGCAACTCTTGAAATACTATCCAGCCATGAAGTTATGGCGCAAATAGAGGAAGCTGAGAAGGCTATTAAAAAAGGTAAACTTGATGAGTTTGTTCAATGGGAAAAAGTAAAACGCAATGTATAAAATTTTCCTGCATAAGAAAGCTGTCAAATATTATGAAAGCCTTGATAATAAAACAGCCGGAAGGGTAAACAAAGCGATAGAAGCGATGAGTAAAAATCCACTCGAAAGGCTACATATTAAAAGACTGAGAGGAATACATGAAGGAAAATACAGGTATGCAGTAGGAGATTTGAGAATTGTTTATAGGGTTAATCAGGAAGAGAAAATAATTCTTATTGAAGCGATAGGTCCAAGAGGGGATATTTATAAATAAATTCAATTTTTTAAAAACTGTTTTTCCATTGTTCATTCAGACGATTTAATACAGCTTATACAATTCTCTCAATGCTTTGATCGTGATTAAAACAACTAATACTTTCTTTTCATTAAAACAATGGAGGCACCTTTACCTTTTTCTGTTACAAAATTTTTACAAAAAAATTCTACTCTACCTTTTTTACCCGCATTTCAGGTTACTTTATTCCTGCGTTTAAATGTAGAAATAATTTTAAAATTACAGAATGTTACATAAATAACCTATATTTTTACTTGTCTTGATCGCACTTTCTAATTCTGATATTATCGAGTTAACTATTTAATAACGTGTTAGGCAAAGGAAGCAAATTATGAATAAATACACGAGAGTGAAATGCCCTGTATTGACATAAGTAGTTGTATTACTTACTGTGCTTGTCGTGAAAGGATAGAAGTAATCATGTCGTCAGGTATGTCAATGAGTCAAATAGTTCAATTTTCGTTGAACTGACCGCAGACGGGAAGTATTTAACTCACGAGTTTGGTGGTAAAAGCACAGAAATCATTTTCGAAGAGCCAATAGGTATGTTTGAGCGTAGCCTCTGTTGTAATCGAGAGAAAAGAAGCTTAACCTTTCTCCCAGGGGGCATTTATAGGAGGCGATAAGTTGTGCCCTATGACAAATTATATCAATACTTTTATTTGTTCTTGATGTCTCGCCGAACCATTCGGTGTACCAGACTGGCTTTTCTCCTAATGGTTATGAGTAAGCCGGATAGCGACCGCAAATGATACATATAAAAATAATCAAATAATTATTAATTTCTGGTAAAATGAAGTAATTGGTAAACATGAGAAGCTCCTGCTTAAGATTCTTAGTGGAACATCTGATGCAAATATTCAATTTGAAGATTTATGTAGCCTGCTAAAACATTTAGTTTTCGATGTGAGGATAAAAGAAAGCCACCATATGTTCTGGAAAGAATCGGTTATAGAAAAAATTAATCTTCAGCGTGAAGGCAACAGAGCAAAACCTTATCAGGTTAAACAAGTAAGAAACATAATAGTAGGGATTTCTCCAGTAGAACAAAATATGTACTCAGGATTGGACTTATTGCTATTCAAAACCCAGAACCCACAATGGAAGAAATCAAGGATATATTATATATAAAAGCAGAGAGCAAAATGGGCATGGTCAAGGAGTTAAAGAATCACTTAAAAACTTTTGACAATAAGATAAAAAAAAGGAGGAATAGCCATGAAACAAATTATTTTTACACTTATCCTGACAATTATTATGTCTGCTATGGCATTAGCTCAGGAGGATGCAGAAGGATGCAAAGACCATCCTTTGTTTAACCGTATGCCAAACTATTATCTTTATAACTGTGAACAGGTCGAATTCGGTTCTATGAAATTTCCAGTAGGAAAACCCGATTCAAAAAATGATAATAAAATCAAATCGGAGACAGTAGAAGGCAAAATAATGGCTTTTTATTATTATTTGAAGGATGAAGCAGTAAAAGCGTCTGGATTGCAAATTATGCGTAATTTTCAAAATGCTGCAAAGCAAAATGGAGGAATTATTTTGGCAGAATATCCAGGATGGTGCGAAGGAGAGTATGAATATGGCAATAATATTAATAGTGGTGCAATTCCCTGGGCAAATGGCTGTACCAACTGGAGTACAACTATCAAAATGGCAAAAGACAATAAAGAAGTATGGTTATTTGTTTCACAAACTGATGAAGGATACAACATGGTTATTGCTGAAAAAGAAGCTATGAAGCAGGATATTCAGGCAAACGAAATGTTTGATAAATTAAATAAAGAAGGTTTCATTGCACTTTACATCAATTTTGAGACGGGTAAAGCTGATATTAAACCTGAATCGCAGAAAATCATTGACCAAATAGTTCAGATGATGAAAGACAATCCAGGCTTAAGAATCAGCATTGAAGGACATACTGATAATGTTGGGACTGCGGAATTTAATCAAAAACTTTCAGAAAACAGAGCATTGGCAGTTATGAATGTAATTATAGAAAAAGGCATAGATAAAAGTCGTCTTTCATCAAAAGGTTGGGGGGCAACGAAACCTGTTGCCGATAATAAGACTGAAGAAGGAAAAGCAAAAAACAGGAGAGTGGAAATTGTGAAGAAATAACTACATATAACAGAGGATAGTGTCGAAAAACCCCTTCTGTTATGGTGATAAATTAATAGAAGTTTTTCAAAAAATATTATATATTCTGTCCGATTATGCTATTTACCAATAGTACATAAATGATTTTTACGTAACAAATAAAATATTAGAGTTGACAGTTAAAAGAAGTAAATTTATTATTAATAAATAATTATTAATCTTATTTTAAAAGAAATGGAGATTTGATGGCTTCAATTAAAGGTGATTTATCCGTAATGCCTTTGACTGATATTCTGCAATGGATTGATTTAACAGGTAAAACCGGAACCCTCACAATTTCGCATCTCGGTACAGAAAAAAAGATCTATATTGAAAAAGGGAAGATTGTCTATGTGTCTTCAAACAAAGAAGGTGAGAGGCTTGGAGAATTTATTCTTAAGGAATCAAAACTCGATGCTACTATAATCAAAAGCGCTCTAATACAGAGCCAGACCATGAAAATTCCTTTCACCCAGCGACTTATTGAATTAAAATATTTCACAACCGAAGATCTAACAAATATAATTATTAATTATGCAAAATCTTTATTGCGAGACGCTATTTCATGGAATGAAGGATGGTTTGAATTTATTAAGGATATTATTCCAGTTTATGTAATGAAAGGTCCGATAAAATTAAACACATCAGCTCTTATTTTCGAAGTATTTAAAGAAATTGAAAATAAAAAATTCAATAGGAAAAAATAATGAAAAAACTCTGGGGTGGCAGGTTTAATCAGAATACTTCAAAAGTTGTTGAATCTTTTACTGAATCTATATCATTCGATTACCGGTTATGGAAATATGATATTCAGGGTAGTATAGCCCATGCAAAAATGCTTGGAAAGCAAGGTATTATTACTTCTAAGGATGTATCAAAAATTATAAAAGGTCTTGAGGAAATTTCAAGAAAAATTGAAACAGGAGCTTTTACATTTAAAGAAGAGCTTGAAGACATACATATGAATATAGAGGCTGCACTTACTGAAATGATCGGTGATGCAGGTAAAAAACTACATACAGCCCGTTCAAGAAATGACCAGATAGCTCTGGATTTAAGACTCTATCTCAGGGCTGAAACACAAGAGATTATCTCTTTGATAAAAGCTTTCCAGAAATCCATTGCTGACACTGCTGAGAAACATATAGAAAATATAATGCCTGGTTATACACATATGCAGAGAGCGCAACCCGTTCTTTTATCTCATCATCTGCTTTCCTATGCAGAGATGTTTCAGAGAGATGTTGAAAGATACCGCGACTCACTTAAAAGAATAAATATTCTTCCATTGGGTTCCTGTGCACTGGCTGGAACATCTTTTCCCATTGATCGTTCTTATGTAGCAAAGCTTCTCGGTTTTAATGATATAAGCTCAAACAGCATAGATTCTGTATCTGATAGAGATTTTGCGATAGAATTTCTTTCTATTTCTTCGATACTCTCAATGCATCTTTCAAGACTTGCCGAAGAATTAGTTATCTGGTCATCTGAAGAATTTAAATTCATAGAAATGCCCGATGCTTTTACAACCGGTTCAAGTATAATGCCTCAAAAGAAAAATCCTGATGTCGCGGAGCTCGTTCGTGGTAAAACAGGAAGAGTATTTGGTAATCTTTTGTCTTTATTGACTATAATGAAAGGGCTTCCTTTATCTTATAACAGGGATATGCAGGAGGATAAGATACCGGTATTTGACACAGTTGATACAATTAAAGCATGTTTGATTGTTATGACTGAAATGTTTCCGGGGATTAAATTTAATACAAAAAGAATGAATGAAACTGCAGGGGATGCTTTCTCAACAGCAACAGATGTAGCCGAATATCTTGTGAAGAAAGGCGTGCCTTTTAGAAATGCTCATGAAATTACCGGAAAAATTGTTCTTCATTGTATTAATAATGGAATTAAGCTATATGAATTATCTCTTAATGAATTAAAGTTATTTTCTGACAAATTTAATAACGATATATTTAAATACCTCAGGCCTGAAGAATCTATAAAAAACAAAAAATCTTCTGGAAGTACTTCTATAGCTGAAGTCAAAAAACAGATAAAAAAAATAAAGGAAAAAATTTTATTATGAGAAAATTCAAGGCATCAAAATACAATTCTTTTTATTCTCCGCCATTTTGTTTTTCATGCATATTTCTTATTTTCGCAATATTCATTATATTCAGCGGGTGCGGGAAAAAAGGCGATCCAACACTTAGATCTTATGAAAAACCGGAAACTCCTGCAAATTTAAATGCACTTAAAAGAACTGACAAAATAATACTTAACTGGTACTTTCCTTCAAATAAAGAAACAACATTAAAGGGTTTTAATATCTTAAGGTCTTCCCTGAATTCACTATCTACTGACAGAGAAGAATGGTCAGACTTTGAAAAAATAGCCTTTGTCGATAAAAAGACAAGAACTTATATTGACTCTTCTATAAATAATAAAAATTCTTATAAGTACAAGATAATCTCCCAGAGCTTAAAAGATATATTAAGTAAAGAATCAAATGTCATACAGGTTTCATCTGTTAATTTGCCCGAACCACCGATACAATTATCTTATAAAATTGAAAATGATAAGCAGATTATATTATGGCAGGAAATAGTGCCAAATAGTGCATATAATATTTATAAGTCAAATATTAAAGGTATTTATCAATCCGGAAAAATTAACAGAAACCCGGTTAAAGGAAGTTCATTCACAGACAATTTAGATATTAATAAAATATCATGTTATATTGTAAGAACTACATCCGGTGAGCAGGTAATTTATGAAAGCAACCCATCGCAGGAAATCTGTATAGACCCAAAAGAATTTATACCAGCCAAACCTTTGAATCTACAGGCAGCAACCTTATCTGATTCTGTTGTTCTCGTATGGGAGAGTTCATCAGAAATGTTTGTTACAGGTTACAAAATTTATCGCGAAACAGACAGGAAAAATGGTTTTATTCTTATAGGTGAAACCAAAGTGCCTGCTTTTAAAGACAATGAGAGAGCTTCCACAAAAAGAAGTTACAGGGTTGCGGCTGTCGGTCCATCAAAAGAAGGACCTGCAGCAGAAATAAAGGATATTATTTATGTAAAACCAAAATAATACTTGAAACGATAAATGCATAACTCAATTTATTTTTAAATCTATCATTTTCGGTTTGCCATTATTCCAGCAAGTATTGACGCTGTTATAATACACCATGTTGCAAATAATGCTGAAGGCAGTGCTGAGGCTGCTGAAAAATGTTTCAATGCAAGAACAGCGCCAAGACCAGCATTTTGCATTCCAACTTCTATTGAAAGAGTTCGTCTTTTATCTATGGTAAATCCGTATAATTTCCCAGCAAAGTATCCGCCTGAAAGCCCTATAGCATTTAGCAGAAAAACAGCGATAAAAACCATTAAAGTAACATCTGCGAGTCTATCTTTATTTAATGCAACAATTAATCCGCATATAAAAGAAATAAACACTGTCGAAAAAGCAGGGAAAAAATCAATTATTTTAACAATATAATTTCTAAGAAAATGTTTTATTGAAATTCCAGCAATTAAAGGCAGGACAACAATAAACAAAATAGATTTAAACATTGACCAGAAATCTACATACATATATGTTTTAGCAAGTATGTAAGTAAACGCTGGAGTTAATAAAGGCGATAAAATAGTTGATAAAGTTGTAATCGAGATAGATAGAACAACATCTGCCTTTGCAAGATAAGAAATAACATTTGAAGCCATCGCACCTGGGACAGAACCGGCAATTATCAATCCGAGAGCATAGTCCTGCGGTAAATTTAATATCTTTACAATTAGAAAAGATGATAATGGCATTATTGCAAACTGTGTGAAAGTTCCAAGTAAAGGGAGTTGAGGGGTTCTTATTATTGGCAGAAAATCTTCAGGGTTTAAAACAAAACCTATTCCAAGCATTGTGAACATAAACATATAATCAAGATATGGTTTAAAAGCCATAAGTAATTCAGGATAAAAATATCCGGTAGCAACAGCAAGCAAAGTCCACAAAATAAGCAATCTTGTAAATATTTGAAAGAATCTATTTATCATAAATTTTTATCTTCACTTGAAAAATAAGACTTTTAGCCAAATATAAGTTTTATTCTATTGATTCAGGAACTACTTTTTTAAAGTATTGTAATTCATTATTAAAATTGTTCAAGATTCTGTAAGCTAACGGACTTTCTGTATATTTGTAATGATTTTCTAAAAGTCTTTCCAGTTCAAGGGCTTCTGCTCCTCCCGCGAGTGTCATGGATTGCACATACGAATGATTGATTCTGGATGTTAGATTTTCGAGTAAATCATAGATATAAATAATACCGCCTGACATTCCTGCCCCGACATTATGACCAACTTCTCCAAGGACAACCACGGTTCCTCTGGTCATATATTCGCATAGATGCTGTCCTGCTCCTTCAATAACTGCTATCGCGCCGCTATTCCTTACAGCAAATCTCTCTCCCATCCTTCCTGATGCATAGAACTCTCCACCTGTAGCACCGTAAAGAATTGTATTGCCAGCTATTACATGTTTGTGCGGCTCTTGATTTTCCTCAGGCTTAATTACAATTCTTCCTCCAAACATACCTTTGCCAACATAATCATTTGCTTCACCAATTAATGTAAGGGAAACTCCTTTATGATTAAAAGCTCCGAAACTCTGTCCGGCTGTTCCTTTGAAAATCAACCTGATAGTATCATCAGGCAGTCCGACATCTCCATATTTTTTAGATATGTAATAATTGATCCTGACGGGAATACTTCTATCTGTATTTCTTATAATATACTCCTTTTCAACAGGCTCAGCCTTTTGTATAAATTGCAATAAGTCATTTAAAACTATTTCATTCATTGATTTAGCAGGATTATTATTTCTTATGTTCTGACATTTTTTTGGAATATTATCTATCCTGCTACTGCAGAAGCTATTTATTTTTACACGTGATATTTTTTCTTTTTCTTTGAGAGAAAGCCCGGAATTGCATACCAGAAGGTCGGTTCTTCCTATAATATCTTCAAATTTTGCAAAGCCCATATCTGCAAGGATTTCACGAACTTCATTTGCGACTGATTTAAAGTAATAAATAATATCATCAGGCTTTGCTTTAAACCTTTTCCTTAGACCTTCTTCCTGTGTAGCAATACCTGTAGGACATGTATTTGAATGACATTGTCTTGCCATAATGCAGCCAGCAGATATCATAACAGCAGTGCCAAATCCGTATTCTTCTGCTCCAAGAAGCGCTGCAATAACAACATCTCTTCCTGTTTTTATTCCTCCATCAACCCGAAGTGTTACTTTTTCTCTTAAGCCGTTTTCAATTAAAACTCTTTGAGTCTCGGCAAGTCCTGTTTCCCAATAATTTCCAGCATTTTTTATTGAAGAAATAGAAGCAGCACCTGTTCCACCATCACATCCGCTTATTTGTATAATATCCGCATAAGCTTTCGCAACACCTGCTGCCACCGTACCAACACCAACTTCAGAGACAAGTTTAACACATATTCTTGCCTGAGGATTTGCTTCTTTCAGATCATTAATAAGTTGTGCAAGATCCTCTATAGAATAAATATCGTGATGAGGAGGAGGTGAAATTAATACAATTCCAGGGACACAATATCTAAGCTTCGCAATATATTCAGTAACCTTCTCGGGAGGAAGATGCCCTCCTTCACCGGGCTTTGCACCCTGAGCCATCTTAATCTCAAGTTCTTTTGCAGAAGCAAGATAAGCAGGTGTAACACCAAATCTTCCTGAAGCGATCTGTTTGATTGAGCTGTTCTTAATGGTATTATATCTTGCAGGGTCTTCTCCTCCTTCTCCGCTATTGCTTCTGATACAAAGTAAATTACAGGCTTCCGCAATTGTTTCATGGGCTTCTGGAGAAAGTGCACCTATTGACATTGCTCCTGAAAAAAATCTCTTTAATATATTTTCTTCTTTTTCAACTTCTCTTATATCTATACCAATGCCCTTTTTATAATTTAGAAGATGTCTTATAAACAAAGGCTCTGTATTTGCAATATTTGAAAATTCGCGGTAAATATTTTGAGCTCTATTTTTAATTGATTTATGAAGTACAACAATTGATGGAGGAGACCATGAGTGTTTTTCTCCCCCTTTTCTGAATTTTATAGTACCCTCATTTTCAAGCATGGGCTCATCAGTATCAAAACCTGCATCATGTCTTAAAATGATTGATTTTTCAACTTCTTCAATACCATCAGATTCAAGAGTTACATTTGTATTAGGAAAATATTTATCAACAAAATCCCTGTTTAGACAAATCGTATCAAATAAATGTGAGCCATAATAAGAACTTAATGTTGATATGCCCAATCTTGAAATTGTTCTCAATAGACCATCTTCAAGTGCATTACGATAATTCTCTAAAGCATCATTATATGCAATTCCTATTTCTCCTTTTTCGCACATATCTTTTATAGTTTCAAGAGCAACATATGGATAAACCGCGGAAGCGTTATAACTAATAAGAGCGGCAATGTGGTGTGAGTCTCTTGCCTCGCCAGTTTCAACTATTAAACTTGCTCTATTAGCAATTCCTTCAGACAGCATTGCTTCAAAAGATGCTGAGACAGCAAGAAGACCTGGAATTGCAATCATTGAATCAGAAATATCCCTGTCTGAAAGTATTACTATTTCTGCACCGTTCTTTACTGCGGTGATAACGTTTCTCTGCATTTCAGCCACCGCATCAACAAGTTTTATTGAAGGATTTCTTTTAGGAAATACAATCGAAACCTTAATTGGTTTCATTTTTTTCAGTTTGAGAATATTTTTAAAATCATCTTCTAACAAAATGGGGCTATCGAGTCTGTATCTTTTTGCATGCAAAGGAGTTTCAACAAGAAAGTTTCTTTTGTAGCCGATATTCATTCTCAATGACATAACCATTTTTTCACGAATATAATCTATCGGAGGATTTGTAACCTGAGAAAACCTTTGTTTGAAATATCTAAATAACAATTGTGGTTTCTCAGACAATGAAGGTAAAGGCGTGTCATCTCCCATAGAATAGGTAGGTTCTTTAGCTTTCAGTGCCATATTTTTAAGTAAAAAATCTCTTTCTTCTTTACTATATCCGAAAGCTATTAATGTCCTGTTTAAATTGATAGTATTTTGAGGCTTATTGCCTTCTATTTTATCCGATTTTATTGAATTGCTTTCTATCCATTCCCTGTATGGCTTTAAAGATGAAAGATTATTTATAATTTCGTTTGTCTCGAGAATCCTGCCTTTTAAGGTATCAACTAAAATTGTGCTCCCCGGAAACATTCTTTCTCTTTTGGTTATTTTTCTGTCTCCCAAATCAATCATGCCAGTTTCAGAGCCTAATATCAATATATCATCTTCAGTATACGTATATCTGACAGGTCTTAACCCGTTTCTGTCAAGATGTGCACAAACTTTATCGCCGTCAGTAAGAACTATTGCCGCAGGCCCATCCCATGGTTTCATTAAATATGATTGAAAAGTAAAAAATGCTTCAGCTCTAAGTCTTTCATCTGAATTATTAAATTCACAACATTCCCATGCAGGAGGAATACAGAGATTTATTGCATGTTCAATAGGATAACCAGAATGTAAGAGCAATTCTATAACTCTATCGAGAGAAGAAGAATCACTTTCTTCATCCGAGATCACAGGTGAGAGCAATTCATTATCATCCCCAAAAATATCGTGCCACAAATCTGGTTCAATAGCCTTTATCCAATTTCTATTACCCTGTATAGTATTTATTTCGCCATTATGTGCAAGAATTCTGAATGGCTGTGCAAGTGACCATTCAGGAAATGTATTTGTAGAGAATCTCTGATGAAACAAGCAAAAAGCAGATTCCATATCTTCATTCTGTAAATCAGGGTAAAATTCTTCAATATGTGTGGCTACAAGCATTCCTTTATAAACAATTGTTTTGCAGGATAAAGAACAAATATATGCCTCTTCACCTATTTCCTTCTCTATATGCTTCCTTGCAATATAAAGACATAGTTCCCTTTTCTCAGGATCAATATTTTCCATATCAAGGATAAGGTGCTTAATTACAGGTTTTGTAGATAAAGCTGATTTTCCTAATGCTTCATCATCTGTAGGAACAAGCCTCCACATTACTGGTTTAATCATGTGAGATTTAAGTATTTCTTCAATTTTTATCTCACATTCTTTTTTTAGAAAGAAAACACCAGCAGCAATATTATAAGGAACTGAAATATCTGCTCCTGCTTTCTGAATTTCTTTTAGAAAAAACTTTTGTGGAAGCTGGAAAAGAATTCCTGCACCATCTCCTGTCTTGCCATCAGCTCCAACAGCTCCCCTGTGAGTAAGATTTTTAACCGCCTCTATTCCCCATCTTACAATCTGATGGCTCTTAATCCCTTTTGTATTACAGACAAAACCAACACCGCATGAACCTGATTTATTTATATTGTACATTTTATAATTTTAACATCTGAAACCAAAAACTTCATTATTCCCAAAAATGCAATTTGTATAATGACATTTAGTTTTTTAAAAATTATTATGATAAAATATTATTATTCTTTAACCATTTTAAATATTTTGTTATTCAGGAACTATCTATGGAATTTCCGGGAATTTTTTTTAATACGTCTCTACTTGCTGAACTGAAAACCCCTGATCAGCATAAAATTTACGATATGCTTATTCTCGGGGGAGGACCCGCTGCTATGAGCGCTGCCATATACGCAGCAAGAAAAATGTTAGATATAGCTATTATAACTATAGATTTCGGCGGTCAGGTGAAAGAGACTTCTGAAGTGGAAAATTATCTGGGGTTTCAAAATATAAATGCAAATGAACTTATTTCAAGGTTTGAAGAACATGTAAAAGCTTTTAATCTGCCGGTTAATACAGGTGTTGCTATCAAAGAAATTGTAAAAGAAGAAAATATATTTAAAGTGCTAATGGAGGATGGCTCAAGCTTCTCAGGGAAATCGATTATACTTGCAACGGGTGAGCACCATAAAACTCTTTCCGTACCAGGTGAAAGAGAATTAACAGGCAAAGGTGTTTCATATTGTTCAATATGTGATGCACCACTTTATGTTAATAAAAAAGTGATAATTGTAGGAGGTGGCAATTCTGCATTTACAACAGGGCTTGACCTTTCAAGAGGCAATACTGAAATCATTATTGTTAATCTTGCAAAAGGATGGCAGGCAGACGAGATACTTATTCAAAGATTGAGAAATTACAGGAAAGTTCAGTTACTTGATCTTCATGAATTAATCAGTGTCAACGGAAAAGATAAAGTAGAGTCTGTTACTTTGAGAAATCTTGAAACTAACGAAGAAAAAACAATACAAGTCGACGGCATTTTTATTGAAGCAGGATATCTGCCAAACTCCGATCCTGTTAAAAATCTTGTGAATCTCAATGATAAAGGTGAGGTTATTATTGACTGCATTTGCCGTACAAATGTACCGGGATTTTTTGCTGCTGGAGATGTTACATCAATACCGTACAAACAAATAATCATATCTGCAGGCGAAGGAGCAAAGGCTGCATTGTCTGCATATGATTACCTTAATAGATTTTTAGAGAACAAAAATTATGATACAGGAAAAAGATAAAAATCAGATCGCAAATCTTTTTAAATCATTAGAAAATGAAGTAAAAATAATTACTTTTACTCAGGAATTTGAATGTCAATTTTGCAGGATAAACAGAGAGCTTCTTGAAGAAGTTAAAGCGCTATCCGAAAAGATTTCTATCGAAACATATGATTTTGTAAAAGATGCTGATTTTGCAAAGAAATATAATATTGATAAAATTCCTGCTACTATAATTACTGGAGATAATAATTACGGAATACGTTACTTCGGAGTGCCCGGAGGATATGAGTTTACAAGTTTAATAGAAGATATTATTGATATTAGTAAACGTAAAACCCTTCTATCGCAAAATGTCTTAAAAAATCTTTCAAATGTTGACCAACCTGTACATATTCAGGTATTAACATCCCCTACCTGTCCTTATTGTGCGATTGCAGTACGTACAGCCCATCGTTTTGCAATGGAGAATAATAATATAGTCGCAGATATGATTGATTTAATTGAATTTCCGAATCTTGCGGTTAAATATAATGTGCAAAGTTATCCTTTAATTGTTATTAATGAAAAGCATTTCATTCATGGAGCACCTTCTGAAACAGATTTCCTCAATGAAATCTTAAAAGCAATAGGCAAAAAGCGTTTATAGCGTTCATTGCGTTCGTTGCGTTCGTTGCGTTATAGCGTTCATTGCGTTCGTTGCGTTAATTGCGTTATAGCGTTTGTTGCGTTCATCAAATTTAATGCTTCGCATTGGAAGTGAGACCCGCTTCGCGGGTCTGGAATTGAGTGCCAAAAAACGGCACTGGAAGTTAGTCGCTCTGGCGACTGGAATTTATCAAACTGTTTATAGCG
>Ga0078972_1011882_pt1 | contig 15321 bp, 3 predicted proteins | sample YelNatPaOPGAMG01_FD_67568 | JGI IMG/M metagenome (GOLD analysis project Ga0078972, IMG submission 67568) | Hot spring thermophilic microbial communities from Obsidian Pool, Yellowstone National Park, USA - OP-RAMG-01 (SPADES assembly) (version 2) | ecosystem: Environmental > Aquatic > Thermal... | reverse complement strand
GATTCTCAAAGTTATCTCGACCAATTTCCTGAGTTGAGAGAACAACCTGATGATGACAGGGTAACAAGGCGGATCAAACAGATCGCGCGAATTCATGTTTTGGAAAACGCGGAAAATGTTAATAACGCGGTTTCACTCCAAAAGAAACTCGACTTATATAAGTCGATGTATGAAGAGGCTGAACTTTCTCAAAAAGCTTACAGAGAAAATCAGTCTAAGAAGTTGAGACTAAAGACTCCACAGGAGCAACAACTTCATTTGATGAGAGAGCAGACAGCTGCTGAAAAACAGGCTGCAGTAGGGCAGCAGATGATTTTGTCTTTGATCAAACAACTGGCTGAAGGTAGGCCAAACAGTGATCATTTCAATGAACTCTTGTTAAAAGCCCATAACAAGGTAAAATCGATCGAAACTCAAGTTTCGTCGAGGCAAACTTTGCTAGATGAAACAAACGATCTGGCTAAGCTTTATAAAACAAAGCTTGAGAGGCCAAAAGTTAAGTTGACTGACGATTATCCAGCCTCGACTTATAAACTTTTGGAGGCCAGAAACGTTTTGTCGGCTGTCAAGCCGTTCAATCCTGAGGTGAACAAAGACCAAGACTTCAGTGATACTTGGCGACATATCCTTTCTTACACGAGATCAGCTGAACTAACTGAGCAAAGTTATATTGATATTTTAGCTATGGTGACGCAGGGCTATGCCCACAACATTGTCCATGATCTTTCTCGTGAAGGACAGTCCCTTGATCACATCCTCGATTTCTTGACCAGATTGTATTGCAAAAAGAAAACAATCTTGGATGACATGGCCGACCTAAACAAGTTCAAGCGAAGGCCAAACGAGTCGATTGAATGTGCTATGAGTAGAGCAGAAATTTTGGCAGATAAGGTTAAGCCATTCTATCCAAAAGAATGTTGGCAATTTTCTTGTGAGAAAATCTTGACATCTGTGTTGAAACAAATCATCTCGAAAAATACGAGAAAATACATTGAGCACGAGGAGATGAAATGTTTACATCTCGGTGCGATTCTTGATTATAAAGCGATGCTAAATATGATTGATACGTATGAGCATGCCAATCAAGAAACTCCTCAACAGGAAGTAGGAATCACTGCAGATGCTTGCAGCGGAGTTCCTGTAAGTCATGATTTCAATTATGAGACCAAAATCACTTCGAGTGATGAGAAGGCTCTGGCCGACAAGATTAAATCTCTTGAGGCGGCCATCCAAACGTTGAATGTCAACGCTGGTGATTTTTCGAGACTTTCTGCTAAAGATATGTCAAAACAGAAAGATACGAGACCTGAAAAGAAAATGTCTCAATACACGAAAAATCAGCTCGAAAGAGCAAGCATCTCCGAAGACCTCGAGTATCGAGGTACCCAATCCCAATCCCAACCCCCATCTTCGGCCCAAAGTCAGAGCGATAGGCGCTCTAGTTCGAGTTCGCAGGGTAATAGGTACCAACGAACTGAGCAGGCAGGGGGAGGATATGAGAGAGGTCGCCAGAGGCGACGAGATTTCCACAAAAATCAACAACGTGACCAGCGACAACAGTCACAAAGTCAAAGTAGTAATAGTAACTACGAAAATCGTGGAGACAAAAATTACCACAAAAATTCTTTTTCTTCTTCGCAGAATAAAAACTCGAACCAAAGTCAAGGTTTCGACTTTTCTGCAAACAAAAAGTCTTGGAACAACTATGATAACTTTAATAAAAGTTACCCTTCGGACAATTCTTTCAGTCCAAAGTCCTCAAACTACAATCAAAACAATCAATCCCAAAGTTTAAATTCTTCGACCTCTAGTGCGTTCGCACCAAGAAGTCAAAATTCTTCGTTTAATTCGCAGAAAAATTACAAAAGTAAATTTCCAGATTTTTCAAATCAAAGAAACCCCAGAAGTAGTTCTTGGGATAACAATAAGCGCTCGAATTATGGCAATGGCAATGGCTATGGAAATAATAGTGGCAATCGCCAGAGAAGCCAAAGCTTTAATCGAGGTGGCTATTCTTCGGACGGAGGCTATCGAAATCGAAGCCAAAGTCAAGGCTATCGTGGTAACTACAAGGGTAATAATTTTGACCCCAACTACCACAAGCGTTTTCAAAACCAATCTTTTCAAAATTCCCAGCCTCAAAATTTCAAAAGAGGCAATGACGGCAAAAACGGGAATGTTGTTGAATTCACTTTGAACGACGTCAAGTACTGCAAGTGCGACAACGTCGAGTGCAAAGTTTTGCACCCAGTCACAGATTGTCCAACTAACAATGGACAAAACAAAAACAAAAATCAGAAAAACTAGATCAGTTTTCTTCAAACCTTGCTGAAGAAAACATTTCTGAAAATCGGAAAAGTTCGAGCAATAGAGTGATAAATATTGATCAAAAATTAGAAAAAATTGATAAAATAAAACAAAAAATAGATCATATAAAAATGAAAATTTCGCCAAAACAAACAAAGGTGAAAAACCGCCGTAAAGGTCGTAAACAGGTTAAAAAGCTATATGAAAGTTTGTCGAAAGCAAGGAAACAAATTTCAAATGATGTTTCCATTAATGTAGCAAGTTTTGAAAGTAACGTTAATTTTCCTAAAAAGTTGGATAAAAATAAACGTAAAGTCACGATGAATTTAAATTCGTTAAGTACTATTAAAGAAGATCAAGTGTTTAAATCAACTGAAATTTCTGATAACTATATTGAAAACAAATTAGTCGAAAATCTTATAATTCCAAAAGCATGCTATTTAAAAGGCACTGTTAGATTAAATTTTGATAAATCAAACAACAAGACAATTAAACCTAAGGTCTATACATACGTTGAAACACAAGTCCTGATAGATACAGGTTGTGTAGGTAGTGCTATTTCAAAACAGCTTTTTGATAAATTGAAAGAAGGCGAAACGAGCCAACAATTTAACAAATCTGATATTAGCATTCGAAGTTGTAATGGTAATGTCGATCCTATCGCGGGGATGACAAAAGTTAGATTACATTTTGATCCTAAAACGTATGTTGACTTAGATGTCATGATTTCAGCAAAACTAACAAATGATTTTATTTTAGGCTATGACTTCCTAGGAAGTGAGCACGTTAGAAAAATTAGAAATAACAACATAATTCTAAATGAAAAATTTTATCACAAAAAAGTTCGTATACCTCTTGTTATTAAAGAATATTTACCACTTGCTAGCTATGCAATCTCAAATGCGATAATCGAACCATTTGAAGCCGCTGCGTTATTAATCGATATAAGAAATATTGATTATCAGTGGAAAAAAGATGAGTCGATTCTTTTTACCCTCAAAAAGTCAAAAATCAAAAACCTAACTTTCTTAAAGACGGTTTTTACTCTGAAAGAAGACCAAACTAGATTTGTTTTACCAGTTAAAAATAATAGCATCAATCCCATCCTGCTCGACCAAAATCAAATGATAGCAGAAGTAGATCCCTTAGATAATACTAGCATCCAATGCAATTTGTTAGACATCAATAGAATGCAACTTTATGATATTACAGAAAATATCATTGATAGCAATAGGCTAACGGTCGACGCGGATAAACTTATCGAAGAAAGTAAAGCTTTCAACGATGAGGAAAAAGAAATAGCAAAAGTTAATTTAGAAAAAGATGGTTATTTTCAACCCGCAGTTACTGATTTTATTAAGGATAAAAGTTCCATAACAGAGATTGGTCTTGTTGACGATAAGCCGTTGACTGAGGAAGAATTTTTAGAGCAATTTGATATTGCTCACCTTTCAAAAAAGCATCAAAATTTAAGTAAGAAAATATTTTTAAGAAATTGGGATGCATTTGCTCAGCATCAATACGACATAGGTATCACGAACATGATTGAGATGAATATTCCTGTTACAAACGAGAATCCTAAAATGCAAAAATTTATACCAATACCATTTAATGCTAAAGAAAAGGTTAGAGAAATTTTAGAACAGTTAAAAAGATACAAAATAATTCGTGAATGCAACGAACCTTCGAATTATTGTTCAAACATTTTAGTTATTAAAAAGCGCGACGGAAAAAGTATTCGTTTACTTTTTGATGGTCGTTTGTTAAATTATGATACAAAAAGGTTACCAATGGCAACTGTGTCAAAACCAGAAATTTTGTCACATTTGTATCAAAAAACACATTTGACAAGTTTAGACTTCGCAGACGCATTTTTTCATATTCCTTTGGATAAGGAATCTCAACCTCTCACAGCATTTTATAGTTCAGTCCATGGTCAACGTTTCTGTTTCACAAGAGCCCCACAAGGTTTGCGAAACAGTCCTTTATACTTGAAATTATTGTTAGATAAAGTTTTTTCTGACATGGCTGATTCGTGCATTTTATTTTTTGACGATTTGCTAATAGCAACTAACGGCTCTATGGAGCATCATTTAAGAATTTTAGATGAAGTCTTGCGAAGAATAGTCCAAGCAGGTTTGAAATTAAGACCTAAAAAGATTTGTTTAGCAAAAGATCATGTCGAATTTTTGGGCATGGTTTTCCAAAAAGGTAAAATTTCAATTCCTGAGGCTAAGCTTGAAGCGTTTAGAAAATTTCCATCACCTAATAGTCCCAAAAAGGCTAAAAGTTTAATTTGTGCTTTATCATTTTACAGAAATTTTGTTCCTAAATTCGCAGAATTAAGTAGAGAAATTATGGAGTTAAGTAACGTTAATCCAAAACAATTTAAATGGACAGAAATTCATGAAACTAAATTAAGAACTTTGATAGATGCAGTTTGTGTTAATTCACAACTTTACCTTCCAGACCCAAATAAGCGCTTTTATGTACAAACGGACAGTAGTACTAATTGCGGCGGAGGTCGAGTATATCAATATGATGAGGATGGTAATGAGAAAATCATTGCAGCAGTTTCTAGAACTTACTCGAGAACTGAAAGAGGTTACTCGATTTTTAAGAAAGAAATTTTAGCACTTTTATACACTTTAAAAACGATGGATTATTTTTTACGTTTTGCAGACAAATTAACAATTCTGGTTGACGCGAAAAGCATAGTTTATTTAAAGTTAGCTAAAGATAGCTCTGGTATCCTATTAAGATTTTCATTAGAACTAAGCAAATACAACGCTGATATTTGCCATGTATCAGGTGAAGAAAATATTGTATCTGATGTGTTGTCAAGACATCACAAAGATATTGTTGATATTTTAGAGGAAAATATGACTAATAAACCGTTAACGGAAAAAGAATCTCTTGTAATTTTAAAGAAATTAAGTTTCGAAAATGGTATGGCATTAACATCTGAGGAAGTAAAGAACCTTTTAGAGGGTTCGAGCCCCACTGTCGTAGCAAAAGCGACTACTAAAAAGTCAAAAGCTATTCAGGGAAATCGTTATATTAAAAATACTCCAGCTACTTTGGTAAATAAAAAGTTAAATTTACCCCAATTAAGTATGAAAAGACCGGGAGTTATTTTACCAAAAAGGAAACGAACTACTCAAAATAAATTAGAGGGCAATGACTCTAAAAGTAAAAGACAAAAAGTGGACATAAATGTAACCACAAGAAGTTCTTTAAAATTAGTCAATGATTCAGAAAATTTAGATTCAATTGATACAGAAAGTATAGTTGAAAATACAGTTGAAACACAAGAGAATTTAACAAATTTAAATACAGACAAACCTAAAAACAAAAGAGGTAGAAAGAAAAAGGCTGAAAATGTTCAAAATGTTCAAAACGACACAATAGACAGTATACAAAATAAAGATATTAGCAACGCTAGTAACCATGAAAGTTTACCAAATATTTTACCAACTGAAAAACAAAGCGATAAAAATGTTCAAAACATTGATACGGATGTAATTTTTGAGAATTTGGATGAAATAACAGACCTTGAGAATGTTATTTCATATACAGATATTGAAAATGTAGTGAATATTATTCACGATGGCATTGTTTCAATAAAAGATTTTATTAAGGCTCAAGAAAACGATGATTTTTGCATCAAAGTCAAAAATGATGCGAACAAAAAGGGTTATGACAACAAACCCTATGAATTGATACACGGAGTTTTGTTTAAAATAGTTTCTCCAACTGTTAAAAAACCTATTTTACCAGAAAAATTATTTGAAGTTATCTTGAATGTTAAACATTTTTCGTTATATGGTGCACATTCCAGCGCATCAAGAATCGCTAGAGAAATTAAAAATAATTTCTTTGTTCCACAAAACTTTCTTTTTAAGAAATTAAGAGAATTTATCAAAACGTGTTATATCTGTCAATTGTACAATGACGAGATAAAAGGTCATCTTGTTTCAAAACTTCCAAAACCGAACAAACCGAGAGTATCTTGGTCTATGGACATAATTCCCAATATGCCAAAAACTGAGAAAGGTTACTCTCAAATTTTGTTATGTGTAGATGATTTTTCTTGTTTTGTAATTTGTATTCCAATTGTCGATAGTACATCTAAAAGTATTATTTCAGCATTAAAAAATCACATTTTTATGCCATTCGGTATTCCACAAACAATTCGTTCAGATGAACAAATAAGTTTTTACAATAGTAGTGAATTTTACAATTTTATGAGCAATCATAACGTTAAATTAACACCTACTTCTGTCGCAGCACCCTACAGTAACAGTAGAGCTGAGACTTCGATTAAAAACATTAAAAAGCTAGCTAGAAAATTTCTTTTTCAAGAAAATTGTATTAAAGAATGGGATGAGTATCTTTCGATTCTCACTTCAACCCATAACTCTTCGATAGGAATTTATGGCTACTCAGCTGAGCAAATAATGTTTGCTACAAATACACCGAAAAAGTCAGACATTTTGATGTTTGATTGGTCTTTAGAAAATGAAAAAGATATCGTTGATAAACTTTTTGAAAAAGCTGAAAATAATAGAAAGAATATTTTAGAGAAAATGGATTTAAAAGCAGAACAAAACAGAACGTATAAAAACTCTACTAGGATTTTTAAGAAATTTGAAATAGGAGCCCTAGTGCTTGCTAGACAAATGCAAGTAAGCACAGGTAAAGGTTCAGGTTATAAACCTAAATTTACAGGACCTTATATTATCACGTCTTTAAATAGTGATGAAAGCACTGCGTTTATAGAACATATCAAAACAAAACATATCATAAAAGCCCATTTTTCAAACTTACAACTACTACATTATAATCCAGAAACATTAAAATACAACCATAGCTTACCTGAAAAATTAATATACGATCTAAAAATCGAAAATTTAGAGAAATCAAAATCTAAAAACGTTAAAAAGTCAAGCGAAAATGATTCGCATGAATAAAACCTATTTTAGGATATTCTTTACATCTTTTAAAATTTATAAGCCAAAATTAAAAATAATAACGAAATATTTTTTCGAAATATTTTTTTCAAAAAAAGTTACGTTTAGTTTAACTGATACTGATATTTTGTCAAATAGGAAGGAAAAACAGTTTTTTTCTGTTGAATGTTTTTGTCAACAAAGCAATTTAAATCCCTTAATGTCCATTGTGAGAAACAAAGAACTCTCAGTATTCTCTGAGATATTTTTTCTGACCAAACCATGCAAATAAACTACACTTTTAGGAAAATTTTGTAAAGTTTGGTATACAATTGTTGGTGAAAAGAATCAACAAACTCTTGTTGAGTTCTGATCACCTAGTTTGAAGTCGTTCTTCTGCATGCATTTTATGAAGTATTTGAGTTGTAAAAATCAAAATACACCCTGTATATTACAAATATAACATCGAAAACCTAAAATAACTAATCCAGAACTCTCATTTGGAGAGGGAAGCGTTTTCTGACCAGATCATGCAAATGTGGACTAACTACATCATGTCCACCTCTTTCGTGTAAGATTTGTAAGATTTGGAAGGCATATGTTTTGTGAAAAGAACAAGACAGCTCTTGTCGAGTTCTGATCACTTAATTTTCGGGCTGCTCAGTCTAGTGCCATCTTTCAGGATGTATGTTTTGGAAAATGTTATAAAAATATAGTTAAAAATCACTAGCTAAGAATAATTTTAAATCAATAAGAACAATTTTTTGTCACAAGCTGACAACTCCCAACGTAGTTCTGATACCCTGATAGAAAAGAGGTGTGACCATAAGATTCAACACACCCCCTCTTGAACAATAGAATCATTTCATGTAAAAACAATTTTTTTCTATACAAAAAAATTCAAACTAACTCTGGTTATGTTTGAAAGTCCTAGCTAATAAAGCGCCAATTTTTACGCATTTTTTAACGTGTAAATTCGTTAAGGCAAACTCCTTGCTTGTTTATAGCATATTTTATATGCTCCATAGATTTTATGTCACCCTGACAGAAAATACCTTATAGGCCCCAAAGCCGATATGGGTACTACCAATTTTTTTATATATAACCACTTACAGAATAAAACCCAAAATTTTTCTAAAGCAAAATAACTAACTCTTATAAAGTTCTGTCAACCTGTTAAAAATGACGCGATACGTCGTGATCCACCATGATGAGTCGTGATGGATTTGTCAAACATTTTTTCAAAAAAAGGAAAGACGGGATCTTTCAGTCGAGTGAATTTTTTTCTCTCACTGAAACTTTTCGTCAAATTTTACACTGAAAGTTTTCGTAAATTCAAAAAAATTCAAAACGGTGAAATCTCGTGACTAAATACGGAATTTCACAGTAAATAGAAAAAGTAAAACGAAATCTTTTCGTAAGCTCAAAATATAAAACGAAAAGATACCGTAATTTTATAGTAAAACGGTGAAATATAGTAAATCTCACAAATGTAAAACGAAAAGTTTTAGAAATTTTCAAAAAAATATTAACGGAAAAATACAGTAATTTTAATAACGGAAATTTATAGTAACAGAAAAACTTAAACGAAATCATTTCGTAAATATAGCAAGAATATACAGCGTAAAAAGATTTAAGCAATGACTGATATATCTTATGCATAAAGTTAAAAAGAGACTTCAACGGACGTAAAACATCAATATTTTTAACGTAAAAATATAAGGGAGCAGAACTTGCTCAATATGAAGCATTCAAACTCACGACTTTTGTCGTAAAATTTATTTTTTCAAAAAATAAATGAGTGAAACTTTAAAACGATCTATCCTAACGAATTGACATCCAATTTTTTCCAAAAAAATTATTTCTTATATTTCTATATTTCTTCTCTATGTCTCATGTCTATAAACATCTTTAAGTCTTTTAAAATTAAGAGACACGTTTGATACGGGATGAATGAGTAAGATCTAAGAATATAAGTGTATAAGTTGTTAGAAGTGTATTAATTTTAAACATTAAAAAAATATAATAGAGTGCAGTAAAACAAAAACCAAAAAAAATAATAAAACGCAAACATTAAGACGTTTTAAATCAAAAAAATATAACGCAAAAAGTTAAGCGTTAAAATTAAAAATAAATATAAAATGTAGCTACAATACTAAATACAAACAAAATGAAATAAAATAATATTTCAAACAAAATAATATTTTAAAAGTCCACAATATTCAAAAAAATAAGACAAGGCCTGTACAACCTTGAAAAACAACCAATATTGTAGAGTCAATGACATTGTGACAATAATTTACTTAATTTTATGTGATTATTGACATTGAATAAATTCAAAAACATTGTGAAATTTATTCTAAATTTGTGATGAGACATTACAAAGGAATAATCTTCATTCGAATGATCGATATCGTTCGAACTAAGAACCCCAAACCAATTTCTATGTTGAGAAACCTCTGAAAATCGATATTCCCTGATCAAGAATACATTGAAGACATCCTCAACGATATAAGAGAGATATAATGATAACACAAATTAATTACAGAAATATTGATATTTGTTAAACTCTTATTTTCAGATTGGATGAAAACCAATCAGAAAATGAAAGTTTCGTTTTAATAAAGTAACTTTAAAATATTTTTTTCATAAATCGTGTTACTTAAAACTAAAAGACTAAATCAATTTCTGGTTGGTTATCATTATATCATTGCGTGAATATATCGACTTATCACAAAAGGAGTGTCCACTGACAGTGATCTTGGACAAATTGGAAGCAACTGGAACACTAACTTGGTATAGTATGTGCAAACAAAAAGGTATTTAAATAGCAGGTAACTTAAAATAGTTTATTCAGTCAATCCTAATCTCTGGAGAAGGATAGTCTGGACTAAATCGTCAAACCCCTTGCTAAAATTTTGAAGACCAGGTTGAAAGTTACCAACGACAACCATGTCTGGTAAGTCAACATTTTGTCTTGTTCAATTTATACTCGTGTGTTTCATGTTTAATTTGACCAATGCTCAAAAACAGGACCTCGGTGAAAAAGTCTTTATAAAGGGCGCTTTAATCTTTGAAAGAGGTACCCCATCACCGGTGACAATAAATCCACCGTCAGTGATGTTTAGCAAATTTTTGAATTTTTCAATTCTTGATTCTGCAGTTAAATTGACCCAAAAGTTCACACAAGTCTATACTGACTTTTGTCGCACACTAAACGTTAAAAGTAACTACAAAAGCGAAAGTGTGAATTCGACATCAAAATACTTTCTTTCTCAAGAAAGATTGCCAGCAACTTATGCTGAAAGCTATTGCGAAAGCCAAAACGCAAATTTGCCAGAGAGCAAAACTAGAACTGATTACGAGGAAATTTTAAGCATAATGAAATTAAATAACCTCGATTATGCGGTAGCAGGTTTAATGATTGATCCCAAATCCAGGAGATGGATATACAGAAGTGATAGGACAGATATCTCTTTAGATAAGTCTGTTTTCACGGGATTTCACACTCACCCTCCGCTAGATGAAAATCTTATGGACTTTAACCATAACATAAAAGGCACAGATCAAGCCATAAATGGCATGATTTTGTACAAAATGCACTGGGGAGAAAATAGACATATTTTTATCAAAACTCACCCCAAAGACACAAAATGGGAAGGGAGAGTCATGTGTCAAAGAAATGACTTTCAAAGGTTTAACTTATTAGAACAAACCCTCCTTCTCAAACTAACTGCACACAATTGTAAAAGAGACTTAGAAAATATAATAGGTACAACGAGTTTAGTTAAAGATGAAACACATCGGTTTTCAAAAAGTACTTTTAACAGCGAAAATTCTGACTCGAAACATAATTCGAGAAAGAAACGTTTTCTAGATTGGTTAGGAGTAGAATTAGCTAATAAAAATAATGTTGATTTTAACTTGGATGAAAATAGTTTTGTCGAAAGTCAAAACGAAATGGACCCAGAAAGAGTTAGAAACATTTGGTTGGCTAAGCTTATGTCTGGTGAATCCCATAGGTCTATTAACCCTTTTAACCTGGGGGAGATATTAACAGCCACTGGGGAAATTCTTAAACACCAAGGTTACGTTAATAACGTACCAATTTCACCTTACCCGACAAAAGCAACTCCTGAAGCCCAATTTTACTACAACTATGGCAATATAAGCACTGGTTTTAAGTCGACCCAAAATTTTTCAAATGAAACCCTTAGCAGGCAGAAAAGAGTAGTAGGAATAGGAGCGGGACTCATAGCTGCCATCGGGGGAGGTAGTGCTGTAGCCAGCTTTACCACTGGAGACTCAGTCTTTGGTTGGCTAGGGAATACTTTTGGTAATACCCTGGGACTAGCTAGCACAGCTGATATCAAAAATATTTGGTCAGCTATCGAGCATACATCTCATTTTTTGGGAAACCTGACCATCAACCAGGATGAATTGCAAAGGGCTTATACCACTTTAGGCGCTGAAATTATAAAAGTTGAAAGCGATACTAAACAACTCGAATTCTCCACCGCAACCCTTTTCACTGAACTTGATAACAAACTAAATTTGAGGCATATTCAAAATGTAATTCAAATAACCTTGTTAAAAATAGCTAACGCCATGAGTTTTGCAATTACTAATAAAGCTTCTCCTTATGTCTTTAGTAGAGGTGAACTCTCTCGAATTGCTGCGTATTTTAGGAATCAAAAGATTCACTTGAGTAATAATATTCAAGACGTTTACACAGTATTAACATATGATGGCCAAGACGCTTTGTTTACTTTTACAATACCAATTTTGGAAGACCGATATTTCTTTAAAATTTTCAAAATAAAATCGATACCTATTTTCGCAAATGGCAAGGTTATCGAAGCAAAATCGGACGCCAAATATCTAGCTTACGCACAATCTAATAATGAGTATACTATTATGACTCATGACGAGTACAATACTTGCAAAAGGCAACGTTATTGTACAGTGGCTGATATTTTGCGCCCAGTTGACATTAACTCACATTGTGTTGTCAAATCTTTAAACACTGATTCGGTCGAAGCTGCTTGCCCATATGTTGAGTCTGTTGAAAAAGAGCCATTTTTTGAATTATATGGCAATATTTTAGTTTACTCTGTTATAAACGAAACAGAAATCACTTTTATCTGCAAAGATTTGAGAACGAGTTTGCATGAGAGAACAGTTAAGAAACTAAACGGGATAGGTATAGCATCAGTTGCACCTGACTGCCAAATTTTATTTGGTGAAAGTAAAAGGGCTTTTAGTAACCCTGAACCCACAGTTAGGAACCTTGGAAGCTTGCACCTTATGGACGTTTTTAACTACATGCCCAAAATTGACAATTTCTCTATGCCCTTTTCAAAATCTGAGACAACAATTGTAATCAAACCACTCAATTTAACTGAAACCAATTATACTAGTTACAGAAAAATCTTGGAGGAAGTAATAAATCCTCAGAGTGCGATCCCAGAAATTATCAGAATTCTGATGGGAATTTTAATTTTTGTTGCCTCAATTCTCTTACTCTGTTGTATGTCTAAAAAGTTCAGCGTTTGGTTTAAAACTTGCATCTTTTGGAAAAATCCCAGAACTTGGTGGCAAGAATATCGAAATTATGACATCAAAACTTTCGAAAAACCCGCTGAAAAAGTTGAACCCCAACAGGACCCCGATTCCCCCATTATTAGAGACACTCGATATGGGAGAGATAGGCAAAGATACTATCGTTGGAAACCCAATGGGGATAGATTTACGAGAAATATTTCAAAGGTCACAGAGAGCAGAAAAGTCAAAGAAACTCAAGAAAGACAAGAAAGGGAGGAGGAGAATAAGATTGAAAAAGTTGATGAAATGGACGTTTTAATTCAGCAAATGGATGCTTTGGCTCTCAAAGCTCCTGCTAGTCCAAGGAAAGATAGAAAAAGATTTAAAAGTGGACAAAATGAGGATAACTCAGATATTTCTTCAATTGAGGAAGTAAAAAGAGTTAAGGTGGATGGGGAAGCAAAAATGGCAGAAATGTCAGACGCTGAATATAATAGAAAATACAAAAATGGGGAGCTTAGGATTAAACCAAAACAAAATGCGTTTTTGGAGCTAATGTACCCCTCTATTTCGTTCAGACCGTTACCCCAAACAACCCGACCTGATGTCGAAATGGGCACCATACCCAAAACCAACAGAGACCAAAGGCAGGGAAACACTCATAGAAGGCCTGATACCTTGAGTTTGGACCCTCCAACTCAGTTAACAATTGATCAGCCTTATGAGTTGTACCACCAACCACGTCCTTAATATCTTTATAATCATTTAAAAATAATCTTTCTTACCTATATAAAATATAATTTTCTATTAATATTAAAATATTACAGTATTAAAAATATAAACTTATAATTTAAAAGTTTAAAATAAGCTATAATAATAATATCTCTTTAATAATTCTATTATTCTATCAAAAAAATATTCTTTACAACCTCTCGACCACTACGAATTTTTTTCGAAAAAGGTCAAAAATAAAAAGTCTGCGGCCCACACAAATATTACGGCCCACATAATTTGCAGATATCAAAAAAATATAATATCTTTCAAAAGAATAAACTCAAAAAATATTATCAAAAAAAAACAACATTAATGTTTGAAAACTAAAAACAATACACGATTTACTTTCTTTTAGAAAATAACTAACAATTTAAATAATTTTTATATCGCAATTTTTTTCTTAAAAAGTATCATATTTCTATTTTGTGAGTTTAATTTATTTACAGGAATTTTGGAAAACAATCCCAATTGTAACGAAGAAAATATCATTGTAATTCCAAGAAATAAGGAGCGTGGACCACTTGACTTGGATCCAGGCCCATTGGACTTCGATCAAAAAGAACTCGATGAAATTGTAGAAGTCTATGACCAACGCCAATCTGTACCCAAACCTCTGTACTCGCCACAAGCACAGCAAAAGATCGACGAGTTTGATCTCAAACTTCTTGACGTTGAGGAGGATACCAAGGACGCTGACGTTGACCTGAGCAAGAACATCGCAGGAAGCCGCCTATGGGATGCTGGAGACATTAGATGGGAAATCAACAACGACGATGAGACGGCCATGCCAAGTGTCATCGTCAAGATCCCACAGCACCCGGACGAGCGTCATAAAGAACCTTCACTCGCGTCACTGGTACTCCCTCCTGTTCCTCCTGATGGACCTTATCGACGCGCTCGAACGAGTAATGTCTTTAAAGTCATACCGCTCGAGGAAGCCCTGCACATTGGACCAATCTACTGGCAGAAAAGCGATTTCTTCGTTGTCGACTGCCCAGACGACCAGCTTTTCTGGGAGCAGAGCTACTTCTTTCAGAAGCTGATAGGCCTCGGAGGAACCAGGATGCTGACCAAGTACCCCATGGACATGATGAATTACGCCAATGTTCACTTTAGCGCTCGCTGTGCAGGATTTAGCTACCAAGCCAAAGGAAGAACTCCAGACGAAGAATTGTACACCTATGTTGTCCCACACGACTCCTTGTCCCACTTCAAAGTCCTGAGACCAATGCCCATCTTTAAAATGATTGACGACAATCCAGTTTGCGACATCACAGCTTACTGGTATATCTTTTATGTCAACCCTCTGAATGTCCACATTCGTCGACAGTTCAACCCTGATCTGATGCTGGCTGAGAGGATTAAATACTCTCTCGCTTGCGCCGAAACCCGCAAGAACCCAATTATGCTTCTCCAAAAACTGATGCAGGCCTACACCTCTTACGAACAAAACATTGCCCTCAAGCATGAGAACAACAAATACGCTTGTCCAGATGTCTCGACACATGACGAAACAGCTGAGGACTGGGATCCGTTTAAACCTCCAAAGGATGTTTACAACCTTTTGTGGACCAATGACGAACCCCAAGAGACAGAGTTCGATGAGGACTATGTAGACCCAAAAAAGGAACAGGAAAAGCTGACCCAAGAACGTAACGGCATCAGGAGACGAGTGGTGACAACTCCTCACCCACTCAAGCACAGCACAAGGTACACGTACGGACAGAAAATTGGACACCATGAC
>Ga0078972_1011881_pt1 | contig 15321 bp, 11 predicted proteins | sample YelNatPaOPGAMG01_FD_67568 | JGI IMG/M metagenome (GOLD analysis project Ga0078972, IMG submission 67568) | Hot spring thermophilic microbial communities from Obsidian Pool, Yellowstone National Park, USA - OP-RAMG-01 (SPADES assembly) (version 2) | ecosystem: Environmental > Aquatic > Thermal... | reverse complement strand
TCGCGGAACCGCAGCACCTCGCGCGCGGGCAGGTATCGTGTCGGCATCGGCAAGCAATCGCGTGAATGCTGCGAGTAGCCGGTCCACTTCTGGGGTAGGGGGACGCCCTGCCGAACGGCCCGCGCGTACAGCGCCGAGCCAGGATAGGCCATCGCCGAGTAGAAGTTGGCGAATTCGCAGCGGAGATCGAGGGCCAAATCCAAGGTCGCCTGCATCGTTTCCAGGTCGTCCTCTGGCAGCCCGAAAATGTAATTGCCGATCACGTTGATGCCGGCATCGCGCACCCGGCGAAGCACATCATAAACTTCTTCTTGAGCGAAGCTCTTGTCGACATTGTCGCGCACCCGATCAGCGCCTGCTTCGATGCCGAACGCCAGCCAGTTGACGCCGGCCGCCTTCAGTTTGTCCAACATGCCATCTTTGATGGTATCGACACGCGTATAGGCCCAGATGTTCAGGTCGTAGCCGCGGTCAATGATCCGGTCGCAGATGCCAATAACGTGCTTGCGATTGAGGACGAACATCTCATCGGCGATCTTAATGTTACGGACGCCGTAGTCGTTGACCAACAGGTCAATCTGCTGAATCACATTATCAGGGCCCCAGTAGCGGTAGCTGTTGGTCGTCTCCTTGATACCGCCGGCCCGTTCGCCGCTTTTGAACGGCGCCTGGATGCAGCAGAACGAGCAATGGTAGGGACAGCCCAGGGTCGTGTACAGAGCTGCGTAGGGTTGGCGCGGCAGGCCGCCCAGGCAGTGCCAATTGTGTGCCCGATAACGAGACATCGGCAATAGGTCCCAGGCCACTCCCGGCATCTCCTCATCGAGGTTGCCGAGGAGCGGCGAATCCGGTGTGCTGCGAAGGACGTTGCCCTCGCGGTAATAAAGTCCAGGAACGCCGGAGAAAACCGGGACCGGCGAGCGCAGGGCGCCGACTAACTGCACCATCGTATGCAGCCCTTCGCCAGCGGCAACAAAGTCGGCGTCTTCCTCGCGGAGCGTCTGCTTGGGCAGAGCAGCCACGTGGCCGCCAACCAACAGCACTTTCTGTTCCGGGGTCAATTGCTTGATCGCGGTGCAGACTTGGCCGCTGGCAGTCATGATCTGTGTCGAGGCCGACGGTTGGTGGCCGTAGACAACAACAACGGCCAGTACCGGGTTGAGATACTGGATGCGCTCGGCCACTTGCTCTGCCGTCAACTCCTCCGCTTCCGCATCGATCACTTCCACCGACAGGCCGCGGGTACGGCAGAAAGTGGCCATCAAGCCGGCCCACACGGGATTTTCAACGGCCGTCAGCGATTTTCCCAATGATTGATAGACGTGGGTACGGCTGCTGGGATTGATAAGGACGAGATCCAATTTATTCATGCTCGCCATGACTTCTCCTTATATCTGGCCAATGACGCTTCACAGAAGCGACGGCAACCGAACGAGACCATTTCGTCGCTTTTTGCCCCTCAAGCGGCGCGTCGGCCGCGGCCTTTGGCCAGTCCATTCAGCAACTCGCACAGCCGGAGGAGCTTCTCCGGGGGTAGCGTCGGATAGTTGCCGATGTAGCAGCCGTAGAAATGAACGTGGTCCACGCGCGGGTATTTCTTGTATTCGTCGGGAGGGAGCAGACGGCGGAGGTAGGGCTGGCGCAGTTGATTGCCGCCGCCCGATAAACCGCGGCGAAACTCTACCCCGTTGGCCCGTAAGCAGGCGGAAACCTGACGCCATAGGTCGGCGTCTGGCTCTTTAAGGACCAGAGTCAAAGCGTAGTTGCTGCTGCCTTCGATGGCGAAGTCGGTTTGATAGAGGGCCGGGTCCAGATTATTGAGGAACAGCAAGAGGTTCTGGGTGCGTTGCTGGATGTTGTCCTCCAGACGCGGCAACTGGGAACGGCCGATGATGGCGTTGATCTCGGTGCTGCGAACGTTCCAGGCGGGGTAGGCGAAGATAAAATCCGGGTTCAAGTCCGGGTGGGACTCCCAATATTCTTCCTTGCGCTCCAGAGAGTCCAGCTCGCGTACCATGCCATGCGAGCGCATCATGCGGACAGTCTCGTAGAAATCCTCGTCATTGGTGCAGATCATTCCCCCTTCAATAGTGCTGAGATGGTGAGCGTAGTAGAAAGAAAAGTTGGAGGCCAGGCCAAAGGAGCCAAGCCGACGGCCCTGGAAGGTCGCTCCATGCGATTCGCACACGTCTTCGATCAAGGGCACACGGCGGCGCTGGAGTTCATCGAGGAGTTCTTGGGTCAGGGCGTTGTAACCCAACACGTGAGTCAGAAAGACGGCGCGGGTTCGCGGAGTCAGCCGGGCGATCACTTGCGCTGGGTCCATGCCGAGAGTGCGTGGATCAATATCGACGAAGACTGGGTCGAAACCACAATGCAACACGGCAGCGATGTCCGAGACCCAGGTGAGCGGCGGGACGATGATCTCGCCGCTCCCGGTGAGCGCCTTCAAGGCTGCCAGCGTCAGCAAGTTGGCCGATGAGCCGGAGCTGACAAAAACGCTGTATTTCACACCTACCCACTCAGACCACTCGCGCTCGAAGGCGCGGACCTGAGCTGCATGAGTGAGGATCGGCTCCTCTTGTTTGAGGTAGTCGATGACGGCGTCGAGGTCGGCCCGCGTGATGTTATCGCGCATCAGGGGCCAATCGAGTCCTCCACGGAGGGTTTGCTTCACTTTCATCAGAAAGGCCCCTTGAAGACAAAGGAATTCAGCTCCGGTCGTTCGCGCGGCATCCAACCCGTTCGGGTTTCTTCTACTAAGTCGCGCGCTGCCGCGGCGATGGTGCGGCCATCGGGATAGTAGAGGCGTTCCAAGTTTGGCGCAGTCGGGCAAGTAACAGGAGCAAAACCCATTCGCCGCATACGGAAAGGGCGGTGTCCTTGTAAGCGTTCGGTTACTTGGGTGACAATCTCCGCAGAAGCCCCGCAGCAGACCCAGCCGTTATCGACGACCAAGAGGCGCCCTGTCTTCTCCACGGATTGAGCAATGGTGTTGATGTCGAGCGGGCTGAGCCAGATGGGGTCGATCACTTCAGCCTGAATGCCGACCTCTTCAAGGTAGAGCCGCGCTTTCAAGCATTCACTCTGCATCTGCGAGATGCCCACCAACGTCACATCTCCACCGACAGCAGTGATTCGTGCGCGACCGGGAGTGACCGTGTAAGCATTGGCCGGGACCGGCCCGTTCTGGAAATGCAAGATGCGATGCTCAACATAGAGCACAGGATTGTCGTTGCGGATGGCTGCGATCAGGCAGCCCTTGGCGTCATAGGGCGTGGTCGGGGCGACGACTTGAAGTCCCGGAACGTGCATGAAAAAGCTGTACAACCCCTGGGAATGTTGCGCTCCCTGGCCCCAACTCTTGCCGATCATAGAGCGAACGACCAAGGGGACCGAAACCTGGCCGCCGTACATGTAACGACTTTTGGCCGCCACGTTGATGAGTTGGTTCATGGCCAACATCAGGAAGTCCATCCGGATGTGAACGTGAATGGGCCGCAAGCCGGCCAACGCCATGCCGATGGCCGCCCCCGTCATGGCATCTTCGGAGAGCGGCGTGCCGAAGACGCGGCTGGGGCCGTACTTCTCCAACAGGCCGCGGGTGGTCCCCTGGATGGCCTTGGGATCGTCCACGTCTAAACCAAACACCAGCACGGAGGGATCGCGCTCCATCTCTTGGTCAGTCGCTTCACGGATGGCATCGACGTAGGACAGCGTGCGCTCGCCGGGGGTGGGGCGGACAGGGCGTTTCACGGGAGCGCTCATAACAGACTGGGACATGAAGATGCTCCTCTCACAGGACATCGGTATAGAGTTCCGCTGGTTCCGGTTCTGGGCTTTCCTCGGCAAAGGTCAACGCTGCTTCAACCTCGGCTTCCACTTCTTCTTGGATCTGTCGGCGCCGCTCAGGCAAGAGCATGGCTCCCAGGCGCGTTACCTGATCGGCCTCGATCCACGGAGTTGCCTCGTCCTCTGTGCGATAGCCGAGGTGGAAATCGTTGTTCGGGCCGACATGCTCGCGCCAACGGTAGGTCATAACCTCGAAGAAATAGGGGCCGCTGCCCGCACGGATTTTGGCTGTCACGGCCCGTGTGCGCTCGAACAGATAAAGCACGTCATTGTGTTCAATCCGCTCCGCGGGAATGCCATAGGCCCGGGCGCGGGCGCAAATGTCCGGCTTGCCCTGGCGCCGCTCTTGACTTGTGTGGATGGCGTAGCCGTTGTTTTCACAAACAAAAAGGATAGGTAGAGATTTGAGAGCGGCAAAATTAAGACTCTCGGCAAACACACCCTCTTCGCTGCCACCGTCGCCGAAGAAACTGGCGACCAGGGTGTCCCGCCCCTGGTACTGAAGGGCATAGGCGTAGCCGATGGCATTGGCGATGGTGGTGCCGACCACGGCGGAGGCGCCCATCATACCGACGTCGGTGCTGATGAGATGCATCGAACCGCCCTTGCCTCGTGTGCAGCCGGTGGCTTTGCCGTACAGTTCAGCGGCCATCGCCTTCATGTCGCCGCCCTTGGCCAAATAGAGGGCATGGCCGCGGTAGGTGCCGAAAACCACGTCATCCGAACGCAGCGCCGCACAGACGCCCACCGACACAGCCTCCTGGCCGATCGACAGGTGAATCGGGCTTTTGATCTTGTCCGTTGGATAGACACGCGCAAAGGCTTCTTCGAGCCGGCGGATGCGGTACAAAGACCTATACAGCCTTTCGAGCATTCCTGTTCTCCTGGGAGACAATGTAGCGGAGGAACCAATCGTAGGTTTCGACCAGAGCGGTGTGGAAGTCGGTGGAGGGAGACCAGCCCATTTTCCGGAGCGGCCGCGAATCGAGGCTCTTGAGCGGCATGCCATCGGGGCGACTGGTATCGAAGCTCAGCCGGCCACGGTAACCGACGACGGCGGCGACGGCCTCGGCTGTCTCCGCAATCGATAACTCGGGGCCGCCGCCCAGATTAATCGGTTCGTCCGCGTCGTAATTTTGCATGACAAATAGGCAGGCATCGGCCAAATCACGGGAGTACAGAAACTCGCGGCGGGGACGCCCACTGCCCCAGATGCGGACTTCGGCCTGTCCCTGGCAGCGCGCCTCGTGAAGCCTGCGCAGCAGGCCTGGAATGACATGCGCGTCTTCGGCAGAGAAGTCATCGTGGGGGCCGAAAGCATTGGCAGGGATGGCCGTGATGAACGGCGCCTTATATTGGCGGCGGTAGGCTTGGCATAGTACCACCCCGGCCAACTTGGCCATAGCGTACGCTTCATTAGTTGGCTCCAGCGGCCCCGTCATCAGCGACTCGACGCGCATCGGCTGAGGGGCCAGACGCGGGTAGCTGCACGAACTGGCCAGATAAAGGAGCTTGGCGACGCCGTAGCGATAGGCCGTATGGACAATGTGGACGGTCATCAGCAGGTTCTCGCGCATGAACCGGGCAGGATAGCTTTGGTTGGCGCGGATGCCTCCGGTTGGGCCCGCCGCCATGAAGACATATTCGGGGCGCTCGGCGGCGAAGAAATCTTCTACTTGCCAGGGACAAGTCAAGTCCGGTTCGTCGGGCGGCTCGCCGACCAGGTTGTTGTATCCTCCGGCACGCAGCCGCTCGCGCAGCGCCGCTCCAAGAAGGGTATCGCCTCCGGCGATGTAGATGCGTGACGTCTCGTTCACCCGTCCCTCCCATCAAGCGGCGCTCGCCACGGCCTTGCGGCGAATAGTCCTCTGGCCCTGGCGGACCTTTTCCACCTGCTGATAATCGATACCTGGCTCGTAGAAAATGACTTGGCTTCCCCCCGACTCAAAGGCGAAAGGCACATGGATCAGGTGCTTGAGCGCCTCGATGATGTCTGGATGTTGTTCCGGCGGGGCAAACAACAATAAGAAGCCCCCCCCGCCAGCCCCGGTCAATTTGCCGCCGATCGCTCCCGCCGCGCGGGCCCGCTCGTAAAGCGCATCAACCTTGGAAGTCGAGACTTTGTCGCTGAGGCTGCGCTTGGCCTCCCAAGCTTCGTGGAGCAACTCGCCGAACACGCGGATGTCTTTGCCACTCGTCAGGATGTCGATGCTTTCTTCGACAAGCTCCTGCAACAGCCGCAGCTGCCGGCGGCGCGAATCGATCCCTTCAACGTAAGTTTTGGCCACTTCTGCAGCGGTGCGCGCGATACCGGTGTAAAAAAGCATCAGGTGTGATTGCAACTCCGCCCGGCGCTCCGGCGACAGCACGACCGGAGCCGCGACAATCTCGCCGTTGGTCTCGAAACGCACATGCCGCAATCCACCGTAGGCGGCCATGACCTGGTCCTGAGAACCGACCGTCTCGCCGAGCACTTCCTGTTCCAGATAAATGCTTTCGGCGGCCAGTTGCTTCTTGGACGGCATCCGGCCGTTGAGGGCGTGCAGGGCGTGGAGCAGACCGACGGTGAAGGCCGAGCTAGAACCCATACCGCTGCGCGCGGGCAAGTCGCCGTCGTGGTGCAGTTCGATGCCGCGGTCGATCCCCAAGAACTTCAGCCCTTCTCGCACGGCCGGATGACGGATCTGGGAAACCGTTTGACAAGTTTCAATCTCGCGGTAAACCAGACGGATACGGTGCTCAAAAAAAGGAGGAAGATAACGACACGTGAGATAGCAATACTTATCTATAGTCGCTGCCAGTACCGCGCCGCCGTGCCGGCGATACCAGGCCGGGTAGTCCGTTCCGCCTCCGAAAAAAGAAATACGGAAAGGCGTTCGGGAGATGATCATGCCTCCACTCCTCCCTGTTGCGGCGCCGTCCCGTTCCAGGACAGAGTTCGCCTGCGGATGCGAGTGTATAACGGAACGAGATCCGAGTGTCAAGGTTGCCGAGGCAGAGATGCGCTGCGGCCCCAAAAATCGGTTGACCGCGAATGCGGATTTCATTAGATTTCCTACCCAACCGCGCGCCGCCCGCGCGCTTCCTTGAGCAGGAGTGAATGAGTCATGATTCTGCGGCGCGTTGCCTTGACTGCCACTCTGCTGATCGTCGTCCTGAAACCCCAACGCGGCGAGGCCGGACTGATTCCCTGGAGTTACCAGTGGAGCGCCCAGCCTACCGTTGTGGACGCCGATCCCCTCGGTCCCAATCATACCCCTGTCGGCGGCATCACACTTACGCCGGGGGCCATCACTATTACCGGCGGAAACCGTGGTGTGGCCTTGGGGAATGCCAACATCATCGCCGTCAACTTGACGGCTTTTACGTTTTCCCCCAGTCCCAACGGCAAACCTTATTCCTTTACCAATGCGCCGTATCGCTTAGGTATCACCCTGACCGACGCTGGTTCCAAGCAAACAGGTTCGATCTACTTTACCGGCGTCTTTGACGGCAGCCTCACCGATCAGACGATAGACTTGCACACGTATTTCACCTCCGCGACGCAGCAGTCGCTGGTCCTCGGTCATAATCGCTATACGGTGAGCCTCACCACCTACACGCCTCCCGATCCGCCCGCCGAAGGTGGGGCTGGAAGTATCGGCGCCTTCGTAAGCGTACAACCGGTATCCATGCCCGAGCCTTCGGCCCTGGTCCTCGCCGGCATCAGCCTGGTCACCGTGACTTTTTCGGCGTTACGGCGATGCGCCCTCCCCTAAAGGACCTATTTCCGCGATAATGTCCGATAGCGCGAGCCAGCCTGCGGCACTGGCGTACCTCAGCACAAGCAGGGAGTGTATTTTGTCTGCGCTTGCGTTACTGGCCGACAGGGCGAAATCCAGAGATATTGGAGACCGTTGATGTTAGTATTGGTAACGGGGGCGACGGGTGAGGTAGGCCGCGGCATATTGCCCTGGCTTCAAGAACGGTTTGCTCTGCGTTTGCTTAGCCTCGATTCACCACCGGATGGTGATCCACGCTGCATCCAGGCCGATTTGCTCGATTGGGACGCCCTTGCGGCCGCTCTACGCGGCGTCGCATCCGTCCTCCATCTCGCTATCGCGCCAGGCCATACGGGAACCTACGAAAATGACGCCTTCAATGATCTGCGTTTCGACGTGAACGTCAAGGGCACCTTTCACCTGTTCGAAGCAGCGCGGCGGGCCAAGGTGCGGCGCGTCGTCTACGTCAGCAGCTTGATGGTCGTCTGGGGCCATGGTAAAGTGGGGCCTGTGCCTGGCGACGCTCCGCCGCGGCCGGTTGGTACCTACGCCTTGACCAAGATGCTTGCCGAACAGATCGCTCGCCATTACGCCGAAAACCACCACATGGAGGTCCTCACGCTGCGCATCGCCGCGCCTTTGGACATCAACGATCCCGAACGCCTTCGCCAACCCGTGCGGCCGCAGCAGGTTCCGTTGCCTGATCTGGCCCAGGCGTTTGTACGCGCTCTGACCGTGCCCCTGCAACGCTATGAAGTCGTTACTATTGTCGGCGAAAGTTCGCGGCGCGTCTGGGACCTGGGACCGGCTCGCCGCGTTCTTGGTTACGAACCGCGCTATCGGCTCGATGACCTCGGCGTCACCTGGGCAGACCCCTTTGCGGTCGAGCCCTGAAAGGAATCGTTTGCGGGCTTGATCGTCTTCTTATCTCCTGCTATGACTGGATTTTTCCCCCCTTTAACCGAGAGGAGCTACTCATGCGTCGCTGGATTGGAACCCTGCTCACCGCCTTGCTCGTGGCGGCACCCCTATGGGCCTTGTACAAGCACGCCCAAGAAAAAGGCAATGAACGAGCTGCGCAGTTCAAGAACATTCAGACCGATTACCAGAAGGCCGTGCCCAACGTCGAAAAAGCATACAAAGCGGCCAAGACGGTCGAAGAACGTAAAGCGGTCCTTGAAAAACTGAACAAGGACTTCGCGCCTCGCATTATCAAGCTGGTTGAAGAAGGCCCCAAGGACGACTTGGCCTTCCAAATGCTGATGTTTGCCATCCAGGCCCTGCCGATTGTGGATAGCAAAGTGTTTGATCTTTTGGAGCACTGGGCCAAAGCGGAGAGCGCGAACACCAAGCTGCTGTGCCAGTACCTCTTGGTGCGCCCCCACGCCGAGGCCAAGAAACTGCTCCAGACAATCCTCGATCAGAACAAGAACAAGGACATTCAAGGATTCGCTTGTTTCGCCTTGGCCAAGCTGGCTGTAGAACAAGTGAACAAGGGCGATAAGAAGGCAAGCGACGAAGCCGAGAAATACTACGAAAGGGTTGCCAAGGATTTCGCCGATGTCAAATTCGGCAACGAGACGACCCTGGGCGAGCAGGCCAAAGGTCCTCTCTTTGAAATTCGCTATCTCGCGATCGGCAAGGCGCCGCCCAACGTGGCCAGCCAAAACCTCGACGGCAAAAAGGTCGAGCTCAAAGATTACCAGGGCAAAGTAGTAGTGCTGGACATCTGGGCGACCTGGTGCGGACCTTGCCGAAGCATGATTCCGCACGAACGCAAGATGGTCAAAAAGCACAAGGACAAACCTTTCGCCCTCATCAGCGTCAGTGCGGACGAGGAAAAAGGGACGCTCAAGAAGTTCCTCGAAGAAAATGACATGCCCTGGGTCCACTGGTGGGACGGCCAAGAGGGCAATATCGTCAAGGGCTGGAACGTGCAAGGTTTGCCGACGATCTACGTTCTCGATACCAAGGGCGTGATCCGCTACAAGTTTGTCGGCGCCGTTACCGACGAACTCGACGAAGCTGTAGATAAACTGCTCGCCGAAGTCAAGGACGCGAAGTAATCGAGTTGGCCGTGTCAAAGCCACTTCGCTTAGCTGCGGGCCGCCGGTGAGCGCAAGATGACCTTCGGCTCACCTGTGGCCTGTAGCCAAACGGAGAACTTGTGCGCGGCCTCCCGCAGAGATGATGCAATGGCGGAGCCAACTATGCACCAACCGTATGTGCCCGACGACACGAACATGCGGGAATTCACATGGCCGGCCGTGCTGCTGGGCACGTTCTTGGGCATTCTCTTCGGCGCTTCGTCGCTGTATCTGCTGCTCAAAGTCGGCATGACTGTGTCCGCGTCGGTGCCAATTGCCGTACTCTCGATCACACTGTTTCGGGCGTTCTCCCGTTCCTTCGGCTTCCGCCGGGCGACCATTCTGGAAAACAACATCGTGCAGACGACCGGCTCAGCCGGCGAGTCGATCGCTTTCGGCGTGGGGGTAACGATGCCGGCCTTGCTGCTGCTCGGTTTTGAGATGCACTGGATTCGCGTCCTGACTGTAGCGGTGTTGGGCGGCTTGCTCGGCATCTTGATGATGATTCCACTACGGCGGGCATTCATCGTCAAGCAGCACGGCAAGCTCAAATATCCCGAGGGCACCGCTGCGGCCGAAGTGTTGGTTGCCGGAGAAAAGGGCGGCGCCTCGGCGCGGATGGTATTTATCGGTTTTGGCATCGCTTTTGTGCATAAATTCCTGGCCAAAGCCGCCAAGCTGTGGGCAGACGAGCCGGAGCAAGACCTCTATGCCGTCACGGCCAGCGGCCAGAAAATCGGCCTCAAAGGCGCAGCGATTAGTGGCGATTTGTCGCCGGAGATGCTCGGCGTCGGCTACCTAATCGGCCCGCGCATCGCTTGTTTGATGATGGCCGGCGCGGTTTTATCGTTTTTCGTCATCGGGCCGCTGATCGCTACTTTCGGGGAGGGACTCAACCAACCGGTGCCGCCGGCCTATTCGGAGGTCGATACGGAAACGCAGGTGGACAAGGGCCTGATCCGCAATATGGGACCGAGCGATTTGTACCGAAACTATCTTCGCTATATCGGTGCCGGAGCAGTTGCGGCCGGAGGTATCATCAGCATGTTTCGGGCCCTGCCTTTGATCGCCAGCTCCATCATCGCTGGCCTGCGCGATTTGCGTGACAGCGGTGGCGGCAGGTCGGCAAGGCGTACAGAACGTGATTTACCGATGGCGGTCGTGGTCGCCGGCAGCTTGGCGTTGGTGATCGCGCTAGCGGCGGTGCCGCAGCTGGGATTGGGATTGAGCCTGGAGGGCGTCCTGGGCGCCGTCATGATCCTCCTCTTCGGCTTCCTGTTTGTGACAGTGTCGTCACGCCTGACAGGCGAAGTCGGTTCGTCGTCAAACCCGATCTCCGGAATGACCATCGCCACGTTGCTCTTAACATGCCTGGTTTTCGTGCTGGTGGGCAAGCGCGACGTGCCGGCCATGTTGACTTCGTTGTCGGTGGCCGCTGTCGTTTGCATTGCTTCGTCCAATGGTGGTACGACTGCACAGGACCTCAAGACTGGCTATCTCATCGGTGCCACGCCGAAATATCAGCAATATGCGATCCTGATTGGGGCGATTTCTTCGGCGGTCGTCATCGGCGGAACGATGCTGGCTTTGAACGCTGCCTATACGCATTACACCAAGCAAGGCTTCCCCAAGACGACGGTGCGCGTGCCGGCCGGCGCCGCCCGGCAGAAAGTGGGACAGCCCTATGATGGCCAAGACGATCGAGACTACCGGGTCCTTGCTCTCCGTGCCGGAGAATATGAGGGCGTCCCCGAAGGATGGTATCTCGTCGATGAAGAAGGGCGTTTGACCTACAAGATGGACGTGCCTATCAAGCGCGAGCGGAAGATCATGGACAATGGAGCTGAGGCGCCGGATCGGTTCAAGGCGCCGCAGCCTCAACTATTCGCGCTCATCATCGAGGGGATTCTCGGCGGCAAGCTCGAATGGGGTTTGGTGGTCATCGGCGTCCTTGTCGCCGTAGCGATGGAGTTGCTCGGCACCGCCTCGCTGCCGGTCGCGGTGGGCATGTACTTGGGCTTGAGCACGGCGACGCCGATTTTCCTGGGCGGCCTGCTGCGTTGGCTTACGGATCGCTGGCGTGGTGTTTCACCTTCCGAGGCCGAAACGGAAACCAGCCCCGGCGTTCTGCTCTCCAGTGGTTACATTGCCGGCGGCACCCTGTGCGGCCTTCTTATTGGGTTCCTCCTCATGCTATTGCCAGCGAAACTTTTCGCCGCCCTGAACTGGGGCAGCCAGTATTTTGGCGAAGCGTATGCCAAAGGCGAATCACCTTCGGCCAAAATCCTATCGCTGGGGATGTTCCTGGTCCTGGCGGTCCTTTTGTTGGGGATTGGCTCCCGCAAAACGACGCAACAAACCGAAACAGTGTCACATTCCTAACGGAGAGGTTCTCTCATGAAATTGCTGCTTTTGTTTTCTCTGATGGCAGTTATTCTATTGCTCGCTGCTGGGTCTGTTGTATACGGCGATGAAGGCATGTGGCTGTTCAACCATCTGCCGCGCGAGTATCTCAAGAACAAATATGATTTCGACGCTACGACAGAATGGCTAGAGCACGTCCAGAAAGCGTCGGTACGTTTCAATAGCGGCGGCTCCGGGTCCTTTGTATCGCCGGATGGCTTGGTGATGACCAATCATCATGTCGGGGCCGACTGTCTGCAAAAGATCAGCGACGAAAAACACAATTACCTGCGCGACGGCTTCCACGCCCGCACACGAGCCGAGGAACATAAATGTACCGACCTGGAGTTGAACGTCCTCATGAACATCGAAGACGTGACCGCGCGTGTCCAGGCTGCGGTCAAGCCGGGCATGTCGCCGGAACAAGCGTTCGCTGCCCGCCGCGCCGTCATGGCCGAAATCGAGAAAGAATCGCTCGACAAGACCGGCCTGCGTAGTGACGTGATTACGCTCTATCAAGGAGGGGCATATCACCTTTATCGCTTTAAAAAGTATACAGATGTTCGATTGGTCTTCGCCCCAGAGCAGCAAATTGCCTTTTTCGGCGGCGATCCCGACAACTTCGAGTATCCGCGCTATGATCTCGACGTTTGTTTCTTCCGCGTCTACGAGAACAACAAGCCGGCGCATGTCGAACATTATCTGAAATGGAGTCGAGCAGGAGCGCAAGACGGCGAGTTGGTGTTCGTGTCCGGCCACCCCGGCCGTACCGATCGCCTCGCCACATTGGCCGAGCTGACCTACCTGCGCGACGTCGGCTTTCCGTTCTTACTGCAACGGCTCAACCGCCTGGAAGTGTTACTGCTGGCGTTTAGCGCCCGCAACGAGGAAAATGCTCGCCAGGCCCGCGAATTGCTCTTTAGCGTACAGAACAGCCGGAAGGCGCGCCTTGGCGGGCTGGCCGCCCTTCTCGACCCGAAGTTGATGGCGCGCAAGAAGGAACAAGAGAAAAGGCTGCGGGCCAAAGCCAAGGCGGATGAAGCGCTTAAGGAGGCGCACAGCGCCTGGGACCGCATCGCCGCCGCCCAAAAGGTCCGCGCCGCCAACATTCGCCCGTACACCCTGCTCGAAGGCGGCCGGGGCGGCGCCGCCGCCTTCAACAGCGAGTTGTACGACATCGCCCGCACCCTGCTCCGTGCCGCCGAAGAGAGGCCCAAGCCAAATAGTCAACGCCTCCGCGAGTTCCGGGATTCCAATCTCGAATCGCTGGAGTTCCAGCTCTTCTCGGAAGCGCCCATCTACGAGAATTTCGAGAAAGTTAAATTAGCCGACAGCCTGACGTTTTTGGCCAACGAGATGGGCGCGGACAATCCACTGGTGAAGAAAGTGTTGGCTGGCAAATCGCCTTCCGAACGCGCCTATGAATTGATCAAGGGTACGAAGCTAAAAGACGTGCAACTGCGTAAAAAACTCTACCAAGGAGGAAAAAAAGCCGTCGATGCCGCACGTGATCCGCTCATCGAATTGGCGCGCCTGGTCGATGCCGAAGCGCGGAAAGTACGCAAGATCATGGAGAGCGAAGTGGAGGAAGTGCAGCGACAAGCCTACGCCGAAATCGCCAAGGTCAAATTCGCCCTGGAGGGGACCAGCACCTATCCCGACGCCACCTTCACACTGCGGTTGTCGTTCGGCCAAGTCAAAGGCTACGAGGAAGACGGCAAGCCTGTTCCCTTCGAGACGACTTTCGCTGGTTTATATCAGCGTGCGGCGGAACATCACAACCGCGAGCCGTTTAATCTGCCGCCGCGCTGGGTTGAGAAAAAGGACCGATTAAACCTCCAGACGCCGTTGAATTTCGTCTGTACCGCCGACATTATCGGCGGCAACTCCGGCAGCCCGGTCATTAACCGCCAGGCCGAGGTGGTAGGATTGATCTTCGACGGCAACATTCAGTCATTGGCCCTGGATTTTGCCTATAGCGACGAACAGGCTCGCGCTATCGCCGTCCATTCGGCCGGCATCGTTGAGGCGCTGCGCAAGGTCTACGACGCCAATGCCTTGGCCGACGAATTGACCGGCCCCAGGTAACAAGAACACGGGGCGATAGGACCAGCGGCGCTAGTATCGGATCAGAATGGTGCAGCACTTTTCGGTTAGCCGCTTCAGCCGTAGAGCGCATTGCCACTCCCCGGCGGGTGGGGGCTAACCAAGAAGCGCTACACCTTCTCGAAAGGCGCCCTGGCGAAATCACAGGTCAAGCAGCGCTACAGGTCGCCAGCGCCTTGGCCCAGCGTTTGCGGCAGGCGTTGACCAGGCCTCGGAATAGTTGAATGTCCAGGCCGGAGGCAGTGGCCGAAGCGGGATGCCACTGGACGCCCAAGGCGAACCACTCGTCGGTGTCGGCCTCGATGGCCTCGATGACGCCATCTAGCGCTTGCGCACACATGCGGAAACCGCGGGCCACGCGCTGCACCGCCCGGCGATGTTCGCTGTTGACCACCACCTCACCCTCGCCGTAAAGCTCGGCCAGCACCGTCTTGGGGACTACGTTAATAGCGTGGCGCAGACCTCGTTCGGGAGGGTGCCGATGCTGCAACGCTTCGGGCAGGTCGCGTGGTAAATCGAGATAAACGGTGCCCCCATGCGCGGTGTTGAGCAAGTGCAGCCCGTGATCGATACCCAACAGAGGAAAGCGGCGGTTATTGCACCACAGGCACAATTCTTCGGCTTCGGCGGTGGGGCGTTTGCCGTCGTTGTCATGCCCTGAGAGGACGACGCCGTGCAGGCCGTCGAAGACCTCGTCCCAGGATTGGTCGCCGACCTCGGGGATCGATACCGGCTCGGCTTCGGCGGCGACGAGGCAAGCAGCGATACCGGCTTGCCACAGGCCGCAGCCGTGCCGTTCGTTCCCGCACACAGTATCTTGGCCGTAGATCCCGATACGAATAGAGGGAGCGCGACTCGACATGGAGGACTCCTTTCCTCGAAAGAGAAGTAAAGACGCAGGGCGAAAGCTCGTGGTTTTTCTCCAGCGTATATTGTAACCGAAATCGCCGCGCTGGCCAGCGCAAAATAGATCCTATCCCAGGACACGGTTGAATGGGGCACCATTCCCCCCACCCCAACCCTCCCCCACAAGGGGGGAGGGAGCCTTGTTTCTCCCTCCCCCCTTGTGGGGGAGGGAGCCTTGTTTCTCCCTCCCCCCTTGTGGGGGGGGG
>Ga0078972_1008570_pt2 | contig 15321 bp, 18 predicted proteins | sample YelNatPaOPGAMG01_FD_67568 | JGI IMG/M metagenome (GOLD analysis project Ga0078972, IMG submission 67568) | Hot spring thermophilic microbial communities from Obsidian Pool, Yellowstone National Park, USA - OP-RAMG-01 (SPADES assembly) (version 2) | ecosystem: Environmental > Aquatic > Thermal... | reverse complement strand
AATATCCAAAAAAAGAAAAGAGACTTGGGATAAATCACCTGAACAAAAAAGAGAATTATCCGAAGCTTTAAAAGTATATTGGAAAAAATATAAAGAAATGAAAATGACTCGATCGTAAAAAAGATTTATAAATAAAAGATACACCCCGGGTATGCGGAAACGGTTTGTGGTGATTCCGGGGAAGTATATCTGGGGGTATCTTTATAAAAAAACCACCTACTATGAAATCAAATCGTATTTTTAAAATTGAAGATTATAAAATAAGCGATAATAAAACTCCACTCGTTATAACCGGAGCTCCAGGCTCTGGCAAAACAACAAACGTCATAGAGCGCTTATCTGCACTATATGAAAACAAGACAATATACGTCTTAGAGCCAACACAAGAAATTGTCAGGGAAAAGAATAAATCACTGCAATACATAGAGGGCAGCGAATTAAAGAATACAAACATAAAGTATATCAACTTTGCAGAAGGCTTAAGCGATAGATTTTACAACAATTTAAGCGGTGATTATATAATTGTTATAGATGAGGCTCATCTTTTATTTTACGCAGATTATAGAAACTTCGACACTATACAATTAAACGACGTTGTAAACCTTTTTAAAAATGTCATATTCATTACAGCAACACCTAAAGTTTTATTTATATTTTTAAAACAAGCTGGAATAAATTATGAAGTATATGACATTGGGCAAAGATTAAAAAGATCAGAAATTATAATCAATGTTATACCAACCAAGTTTTTCAACTATTTATATTCTCCAACTAAAAAAGAAATAGATGAGGATATTATTAATAGTTATGATATTATAATGTCGGATAGCGTAAAAAATTTATATAAATTAAAGAAATTATTAAAAGACAAAAAAAGCATATTCATATACAGCTTTTATAATGAAATAAATACATTTTTGTTTAATGAAGATAGACATATTCAGAAAGATAGATCGTTAAACTGGATCGGGACAAATGCTATTGGGCAGGGGATAAATAAAAACAACATTATCAATGAAAGTACTAAAACGGGCAGAATACTGTGTGATGGAAACAGTATGAAGAGAATACCAGATATACTTAAGCCCAAGTATGAAAATATCGAAAAGATTAAAAATTCCACGAAAAAAGATTTAATGAAAAAAGAGTTTGAAATCATATCTCTTGTGTGTATGACAGAGGGTATGATACAAACAGATAGATTTAGAATAGACTTAGACAGACTCGAAATCGATTTATTATATGATTTTGACATTACGTTAACAAAAGATATAACAGAAATTATAAAAGAATATATTCAGGAAGTATATCCAGATGCAAAAATACAAATAAACATAAAAGATGGATTATATGAAAAAGTTGTAATAAGGTACACATATGATGATTTTAAAGCCTCATTAGATTCATACAACTTTGACCATACGAACAACAAGAAAAGCAAAAGAGATAGATTTGTTGAGCTTATAAATGCATATTGTAATACGATATATGAAGGAAAGAGAGTTAAGCATATCGGACACTATAAAAATACCTTAAAATATCTTAAAGATTTTATAAGAAAAGTGATGGAGGTGGAGAAAGAGGTTGATGATATAGACTATATTCTCTTTGACAACAATGGACTGAGAGAACAGACGTTTTACGCAAATTTTGGGATAAAGGGTTTTATAAACACGCTTAAGGAGTATGACATAAAAGAAATGGTTTTGGACTATAACCAGAAACTGGAGATGTCTGGAGAGCTAAATGAAGATACACCTGAGAATGGAGAAAAAGTAACAGCAACACAACAAACTTATACAGAGCTGGGATATTTAGGAGAAACACTGTTGCAAATTATAATGGCTCAATACGGAATAAAATACAGCACAACAGACAGCAAGACACTCAGAGCGGGCAGCCCGATACAATTATTACCTAAATATCTCAGAGCATCATTGATAGTAAATGATATAGATGTTAAGGGAGCACACATTGTGGCATTGATAAAAAAACTATGCGGAGATGATTTTGTTGTTGATGCTGAAATGATTGAGAAGATTTACTCATACAACGGAAAAAGAGATATAGTACTCAAGCAGGCAAGGACATTTGGAAGATATAAAGGAAAGACTGATGAAGAGATAGAGGAGAAGCTGAGAGGAGAGAGAGGAGTATGTAAAAACGTTATTTTATGGTCAATAAACAGAGAGAAATATGGAAGGGAGAGTGATAAAGAGTATATTAGAAATATATTGAGCGCTGTAATTGATAGAGAAAAACTGGATAAAATTTATGAGATAAAGGACATTGGTTACTTTAACGGTATTAAGTACGAAGATAAATGGCTTGAGGAGTACAATGGACATAGAGGAGTTTTATTTAGAATATCGGATGGAATTGCTCAGGTTTTTGGGAATAAGGAAATTTTAGATGATGTGAAAAGGAAGATTGAGACAGATCATAAGATACCTATGTCATACGAAGATATAGAAAAATATAAAAAAATTGAAAAAATGAAAAGTATGAAAACACTGGATGATTGTGTAAGAGAGGTATATGAAAAATATAAAGACGTTAAAATAACTGATGAAATGTTATTGAAAGCTATCATAGAAGCTATTGATGCATTGGAGGATTTTAGGAAATATTGTATGGAAGGGAAATATAAAGGAAAGGGGAAAGGAAAGGCTGTTGGAAAGGCTGTTGGAAAGGCTGTTGGAAAGGCTGTTGGAAAGGCTGTTGGAAAGGCTGTTAATGTTAAAAAATACATTATAACTAAAGACATAAAAATCAAGAAAACTGGAAAAGAGTATAAAGCTGGGTTATACGAATGGGATTATATACCGAAGGATATTCCGAAATCATATCGCATAAGATTTATAATTAAAGCAAAATGAAAAAATATACCATTTTTTTTTTTTGATACAGAATATAGAATACAACTCCGCCTCCCCTCCATTAGTATTAAAAAAAAAAAATGGTATATTTACATATTTAAATATGTGTATATGTTTTTTAAAACTAAAAAAAATTAAAAAAATGGAAAATACCGATAAAGCAAAATGAAAAAATATACCATTTTTTTTTTTTGATACAGAATATAGAATACAACTCCGCCTCCCCTCCATTAGTATTAAAAAAAAATGGTATATTTACATATTTAAATGTGTGTATATGTTTTTTAAAACTAAAAAAAATTAAAAAAATGGAAAATACCAAACAATTTAAAAAAGTATCATTAAAGCTTCTCAGGGCTCTCTACAATTTTGGGCCAAAGAGTGAGAAGCATAATGATTTTACTATCAGTGACCTTAAATTATTGTTATTCTTGACTGATTATAAAAACAAGTGTACTGAAGTTAGATATACTTTTATATGCAACAACTCTGGAATAAAAGGAAAAAAATTGTTGTAAGACTCTCTTAATAAATTTGGCATACATAAAAACTCTGAAAACGGTTTATATACAATACAACTCAATTCAGATTGGAGAATAGATATAACTCCTGAATATAAGAGGGACTTTATCGTATTAAATATAATTTATAATAAATACGCCAAATTACCTTTAAATGTCTATAACATTCTTTTAAAAAGTAATGATATTACATTTTGGAAGTTGACATTTTTTATTCTTTATAAAACTTACTCTGATCCTTGTATTAATTTCTCATTTGATTTAAATGAGTTGCGTGATATATTTATGGATCCTCCATTAAAACTCCAATATAAAAAAGAGTATGCAGAAAAGATAAAAGAGTATCTTGATATTTTACATAAGGAAAATTTTATATTTCAGGGAGGCGTTTATAAAAACAATATTATTTTCTTTAAAAATGAATATAAAGAAGACGATGATGAAATGATACAACCTGTTTTTACTTTTACTCAAAGCAAAAATAAAGATACTTTAAACAAAACTAGTACAAATGAGATTAATAAACTTATCAACCAAAAAACTATGGAAAAAATAAAAAATGCAAATAGAAAAAGATCTTTTTTTATTTTCCTTTAGTGTTAACTGAATGTTTAAGTATCTGGGTTCTTTGATATTTTTCTCATTACTAAAACTTTACTAAAGCGCTCAAGGCTCTCTACTTTACATTATTCATTTAGAAGCTCTAGAATGAAGCCTAAAGCCATAGTAATAGGTGACCTAAACTATAGGCTTAAAATTCATTCTAGACGCTTCGAGTGTGATCTAGAGGCATTTTATGCTTTACATAAATATTATAAAAAAAGAAAGCTCTAAGCATCCCGCTTAAAGCTTTCTCCCTTCATAAGACAGTAAATTATAGGAGGTGCTGCCCTCAGTATATATATTCTTTTCTAAAATATATAAACAAAATAACTAAACCTTTATGAAAATAAATTTTCATTATGAAATGAAGTATGAAAGAGTGGATACATTTGAATGGAAAAGATATAACCATATTGTATCGCTTGAGACATACAAAGACCAGATAATGCCTAAGCTATCTTCTGTTATTGATAATTTACATAAGCGCCCAGATAGCAGGCAAGAAGCAATCATCGTCAACAGAGAAAAGCTTGACAATAGTTGCTTGTTATCAATGCAATTTCAGTTATTAAATAACACGTTAATTGTTATCTCAAATTATAGAAGCCAATGTAAAGTACACGGGCGTCCAGTCGACACTATAATGAATAGATATGTTGCAACTAAAATAATAGATGGACTTGAAAGTTTAGGCAATAAAATAAAGAGTTGTAAAATATATGTTAATGTCGGCAATTATCATTTGAATAGAAGTGAATGCAATCTAGACTGTGATGCAATGCCTCTATACAAAATGCTAAAGCAGATCTGAAATATATAAAATATAAATATAAAATAATTTAATTATGTCTGCTATTTTAAGAAAAAAGAGTTCGCAATATTACTATTGCATACGTTATGAAGAAATTATTGAAGGAAAGTATCCTTCCCGTCATTGCTCATTCGATTCTTGCCTCGATTGTGTATATTTAAAATTAATCAATAAGGATGACGTACGTATTGTTTTTGATAACCTTGAAGGCGTTGAATAGTAATACGCACACAAGTTTAGTCCCGCAAAAACTTGGGGGGCCTCGTAATGATTGCGAGACTAACACCAGAATCGTCGCCCCAGTTGCGTTTTTGTAAAGTTGATCTTTGCCATAGGTTAGGGGATCTTTAGGATAAGAAAAATTTAAAAAAAGTTAAAGATATGAGTACACTTAGAAACCTTAAAGAAAATGTTATAGAGCACCTGAAGAAAAAGGGTGAGTACGACCCAGACGTCGACGATTATTTAATTGATATGCTCATCGAAAATGTTGAGTACGCAAAGCAAATGAAAGAAGACCTAAAAACAAATGGATGCGTACTTGAGATGACAACAGGCAATGGTTTTACTCAAAAGAAAATGAACCCAGCGTTTGGCATTTATCAAATGGCCATTCGTAATATTCATCAAACTTCAGCAAAACTTGGCATAAATAGAGCAGATCGCCTAAAATTAAAGCTTATAGAAGAAACAACAAAAGATGATTTCGACCAGGACTTTTCAGAGTAAAGAAGAATATGTTGATTATTGTTATAATGAAGCGCTTCAGTATTATAATGACGTAAAAAATGGGAAAATAACTGTATGTGAAAATGTTAAATACGCGATAAAAAGATACGAAAGTGACTTCATAAACTCAAATTATTATTTTAAGCGTGAAGCTGTAGAAAGAGTTTTTAAATTTTTCTATTACTTATATGTAGGGCCTGGAATGCCATTTATTCTTCAACCTTTTCAGGCATTTATCATTATGGCTTTATTCGGGCCTCATTTTAGAGATACAGATGAGAGAAAATATATTTATGCTTTTCTATTCATAGGAAGAAAAAATGGCAAAACAACTTTTGCAGCAGCGCTTCAATTATATTTTATGATGGCTGATAAGCAAACTTTTCCTCGCTCTTTATTGATTTCAGCTTCACAAAAGAATGCAAAAGATACTTCATTTGCAGCGCTTCAAGAAATTATAAAATATTCTCCAGCAATAAATAAAAGAGTTATTGCAAGACGATCGAATAGAGTTGAGTTTAAAGATAAAGAAAGACTTGGCTGGAGCCAGACAACTGTTATGGACACCGATAAACTAGAAGGATATAACCCAACTTCTTGTATATTAGATGAGATTCATACATATAAAGATGGAAGCAAATTTAATGTTATCAAGAATGGCCTTGGCACAAAGAAGAACCCTATGTTAATTTTAATTTCGACTGGAGGATATGGAAAAGACACATTTTGCACAAGACTAGTTGATACTGGACGCAAAGTACTAAGAGGAGAACTTGAAGATGAAAGATTCTTTTATATGCTTTATGAACTTGACCCCGGAGATAATTATGAAGATGAAAATGTTTGGATAAAAGCAAACCCTGGCCTTGGAAGCATTCTTGATTATAAAATGTTTAAAGATGATTTTAATACGTCAAAGAATATTCCTTCAGCGCTTGAAGATTTTCTAACAAAAAGACTCAATATGTTTCTTGAAGAGAACTCTCAGTGGCTCGATCCAACTGTAAGAAAAGAAGCATTTGGAGACTTTACTGAAGAAGACATAAAGGACCTTCCTTGTTATATTGGAATAGATTTATCAGCAGTTAGAGACTTGACTTCTATTGTATGTGTATGGGATGGAAAGACTAAATTTTACGTAAGAAGCTATTTCTTCTTTGTCAATAATGGAACTAATGCACTTAGAAAGGGCGGCATTGATATAAATAAATGGATTAAAAAAGGATATGTTATTCCTTGTAACACTCCAACAATAGATTATAATTTATTAAAGCAATATTTTAATGAGTTTAGAAAATATAATGTTATTGGAGTGTTTTACGATCCTTGGCATTTTGATATGCTAAAAAATGACATACAAGAGATGGGTTATTGGACTTCACCGATACAACCTAATGTTAAACATTTTGATCCAGCACTTAGATTTACAGAAAGACTTTTTTATGAAAAAAAGATAATTATTCAGAAGAATGACTGTATGGATTGGAACTTAGTAAATTTAGTTATCGGAAAAGGAGATTTAAACGGAAATATAAGGCCGCTTAAAAATGAAAGCGCTGATTCTATAGACGGTGTAATTGCAATGTTAAATGCATTTGCCGGATATTTGCAACAAAACAATGGCTTTGCAAACGCTTACATAAATTTAAAAAATTAATATATAAATAAAATAAGTTTTTTTATATGAGTATATTCGATAAAATTTTTAACAACACAGCTAAAACTGTTGTTGCAGATGATAGCGTGGAGATTTTAGCAGCATATAACAGAATATCACTCCCTAATTATTCTTTTTCCATTGATGATGGACGTAAAATTTCTGGAATGGTGATATGCTGCAAGATTCTAGCAAATGATATAGGAAGACTTCCGATTAAAGTGTTTAAAACTAATGAAGATGGAAGTAGAGAGGTGCTTAGAGATGATTATAGATATTTATTACTAAAAGCGCATCCTAATAAATACACAGATTCATTCACCTTTTGGAGCACAGTTGAGTTTATAAGAAGTTTTGAGGGAAATGCATATGTTAAAATTAACACTAATTTAACAACAGGAAAAATTGATTCACTTGAGATATTAAACAATGAAGATCTCATTAAAGCAAAGATTATTAATGGAGAACTTTATTATTTGTTTAAAATAAATGGAAAGGAAGAAATATTTAATTTTAAAAATATTTTGCATTTTCGTAATTTAAGCAGAAATGGGATATTTGGAAGAGACCCTAAGGATGATTTAAACATAAACCTTTCTATTTCTTATAAAGCATTAACAACTGTTGATAATTTATATAATAATGGAGCAATTACAACTAAAGCGCTTAAAACACAAGTGCCTGAGAGTGTAAATGCAAAGGCGTGGGCTGATAAAATTGAAGATTTTAACAACAAATATGCTGGATATTTAAACTCTGGAAAAGTAATTATTCTTCCTCCTTATTCTTCTCTTGAAGATGTTACAATGAACCTGAATGATGCAGAGTTTATCAACACAATGAAGTATAATAACTCAATAATAGCATCGTATTTTGGCATTCCGCCTCATAAACTTGGACTGATAGAAAACTCAAAATTTAACTCGCTGTATGAACTTCAGATGGATTACATAAGAAACACACTCGGACCTATAGTTATGATGTACAGAAGAGAACTTGAGTTTAAACTTTTAGATGATACAGAAATTAATAATGGTTATTCTATTGAGTTTGAGACTGGAGCACTTGATATAACAGATGCAAAAACAAGGATACAAAATTACAAAGATTTATTCGGAATGGGCGCTATTACACCTAATACAATTGCAAAATTTGAGAACCTTCCTTCATTTGACGGAGGTGATGATCATTATCTGTTTAACCAGATGATGAGTATGGAAGTGTATAAAAAGAAGAACCAGATTTTAGAAAAGAATATAGATGCATCAATAAATGCATAAATAAATATATATAAAAATAAAATATTGATATGAGTAAAATTGCGTATAGAAATTTTGAGACGTCTAAAGACGATTTTAGAGCGCTTCGTGGTGAAAATGATGAAATGATAATTGAAGGATATGCAGCACTCTATAATGTTAAAAGTAGGTTAATTTCAGAAAGAGGAAAAGTTTTTTATGAAATTATTGAGCCTGGTGCTTTTTCAGAACATTTACAAGACGATGTTATTTACACATATAACCACGCGCCAGATAAAGTTATGGCTAGAACTTTAAATGGAACTTTAACTTTAAGTGAAGATGAAAAAGGACTAAAATTTAGAGCAATATTGAATAACACAAATGACTCGAAAGATTTATATGAAAGAATATCAAGAGGTGATATTTTCGAAAACTCATTCGGTTTCAGAGAAAGTGCTGATTCATCGAGTATTCGAGTAGAACAAGCTTCAGACGGTTATCCCGTAAGGAAGATTTTGCGATTCGAAAGATTATTTGACGTGTCAAGCGTTGTAAGAGCGGCTTATCCGCAAACAAGTGTGTACGTTAGAGAACTGGATGAAGAAAAAGATGATACACCTGAGATAAATAATAAACACAACTCTGAAAAGTTTAAAAGACTTACAGAAGTGTTAAAATTAAAAAATTTTAACTAAAAAAATTAATAAAAAAAATGAATAAAATTGAAAAAATAGACCTCAATTTGAGGGCAAAGATTTCCGAAATGGAAGAATTAAGCAAAAATGAGCAAATGACCGATGAACAGGTTAATCGTTGGAATGCTTTAAAAAGTGAAGTAACAAAGCTTCAAGATGAACTTCGTATTGCAAAGGAACAAGAAGAACTGAATAAGCTTTTGCTTAGAGAAAGTTTACGTAATGAAGATGACGGCGAAAAGAAAGATGTTGTAAAAAGCTTTCATAGAGCTTTAAATGAATATGTACAAACATCCGGACGCAGTATTTCTAAAGAATTTCTTGGAAATGAAGGCGGATTAGTTATTCCTAAAGAGATACTGTATCGTGCTGATCCGATTCTTACAACCACAAACTCAGCACTTGTGAATGTGAATTCACAGCCAATGGCATTAGTTACAGGTGATGATTTTTCATTGTTAAGAAGCTTAGGTGTACAATTTTTAGAAGGATTAAACGGAAAGCAAGAGCTTCCTTATATGGCACAGATTGTTGCTTCGCAACCGAATGAAAACCTTGATGTGTCGACTGCAAATGCAACTCCTCTTAACGTTGAGATTGCGCCTAGAGCTTTTGGAGCATTTCAGACATTCTCTAAACAAGCTTTATTATCTATGGCACCATCAATTTATAACACTATTATTCAGGATATGCAACTTTCAGTTGAAAGAAAAGTTGTTTCAGATCTGTTTAATAAATTTTTCACAGTTTCTGACGTATCTATTGCGCCAACAGCTTCTGGACTTACATATGGTGATATGATAAACCTGACAAATGTTGATTATAACATTGGCAATGCTGCATTTGTAACTGATAACCTGATTAGAGTTTATCTAGAGCAGAAACCTGTTAACTCGACTGGAATAGCACTTGCTTGGAACTCTATCAATAACACTATCGGAGGACGTACAGCTGTTTCTTCTCAGGCAATGAAAGCTAGAAGAGCTGTTTATGGAAACTTTAGCTTTGCTGCTGTTGGTATTTGGGGATCTCCTGAACTGATTGTGAACCCGTACACATACGATAGCACTGGAAAGCTTAAAGTTACTGTACTTGGATTCTATGACACTGGAATACGTAATAAGTACGCATTTAAGTTTTTTAATACTGACGCTTCTTGCAGCCTATAGTATTAAATGAATGAAGAGGAGAGAGTAACTCTCTCCTCTTTTTATAAAAAAATAATTTATTATATGAGTTATCCTATAACGTTAGAAGAAGTAAAATTACACCTGAGGATTGATCCTTCGGATAATGATAGTGATTCATACATTTCCACTTATGTTATTCCTTCAGCAGTTGAGTATGTGTCTTTAAGAGTAGATCCGAGTACTTTACAATATTCTGAAGCTTCAACAGGATTTCCATTTCCAATAAAGCAAGCAATGTTGATTGCAGCAGCTGATTTGTATGACGTTAATAGATCTAGTTACACATTATCCTCAATAAAAAGAGAAGACGTTATAGAGCGTCTCATTCTTCCTTATAAAATAATTTACTGGTGAAATGTTAAGCTATTTATTAAATAAGAAAATTGTATTTGAGAAAGGAGCTGACGCATCAACCTCAATAGGATCTCCTGTGTTAAACTATCAAGAATACGTTACAGTATGGAGTAATGTGTATGTAAGAAGTGGAAATGTTGATTTCGGTGAAAATGAAAGACTTGTGTACAGTATAGAGTTTACAATAAGATATAACACTAAAACAAAAGAGATAAACAATAAGTACAGAATAAAATATAATGGTGAATATTACAGAATAATTGAAGTGTTTGAGACAGAACCTAAACAAACAATAAAAATAATAGCGGAGAGGTGGGAAAATGAGTGAAATAATTGATTATAAACTTGAAGGTGTTGATGAAGTTGTTAATGCTTTAGGTGATTTGCCAGATACAGTTAAACAAAAAATTGTTAAAGGCTTTTTAAATAAAGTAGGGAAAAAATTTATTGTTGAGCCGCTAAGAACCAGCTTAAATTATTCAGAAAGTACATTAAGAAGCATAAAAGTTGTTAAACAAGAAGATCCTAATGGTGTTGCAGTTGCGGCAGGAGTAACAAGTAAAGGATTTCATTTAAGATGGGCAGACCTTGGAACAAAGATTAGAAAAACAAAAAAAGGCTGGAATAGAGGAGCAATAACAGGAAAAAAACAAATACAACCTATAATAGAAGATAGCATAGAACACATAGTAGATTACACAAATGAAGAATTTGGAAATGAAGTTGATAAAATGCTTCAGCGAAGACTAAAAAAATATAGAAAATTATGATTTTAGATAGTTTATTATCAATTTTCACAGACCCTAGCTTAGGCGTAACACCTTCAGGAGGCATTTTTTATGATTTACTTCCTGTTAATTATGATATAAATAAAGAATATGTCGTTTTTTATTACAAAGAAGAGCAAGGCATTACAACTTTAGATAAAAATGTAAATATATTGAAATATATATTAAGTGTGCAAGTTATCTCAAATGATTTAGAAAATGTAATTACAATGAATGATGCTATCAGATATTATTTAGAAAAGTATGATGATAAACAACATTTAAGAAGCATTACATTTTTAAATGATGAAAAAAGTTATTCACCTGATGATAAGCTTCACTATAAAACATCAACATATGAAATTTTTTACGTAAAATAAATAAATATATAAATAAAATAAAAATAAATTTTAGAATATGGCATTTAATTCAGTTATTGGAAAAGACTTTATGATACTCGTTGATAACTCTGTGATGGCATTCGCAGAAAGCTTTGAGTATTCATTAGATAGAAAAGATATTGAAGTTACGAATTTAAGCTCAGCTGGATGGGATGAATTTGTTTGCGGAACAAAAGGATGGACGGGAAGTGTTAATGCTTTAATGAGTAGAAACACTGACTCTTCTAGAGGATTTGATTACGTTTTAAACGCTTACTTAAATGATGCTTCTGTATTAGTTGCGTTTAAACCAACAGCGGCTTCACAGGCTTATGTATCTGGTGTAGGTTGGATAATGAGTTTAAAGGTTAATAATGGTGGAGTTAATAACGCTGTTACTTACTCCGCTTCACTTAAAGGAACTGGCCCGTTAAGCAAATTATCATCGTAATGTATGGTTGAGTATATCAATTATAAAGGAGAAAAGCTTCCTGTCCGCATCTCTTGGACGGTTATTAAAGGCATAGAAAGCGCAAAAGAGATGAATGTGTATGAGCAGACTGAAGTAGCTTTGTACTGCGCGCTTTTATCCGGATATAAAGCTATAGGCAAGGAAATGAAATTTACTCCTGAGGATATGCAATTTATTCTGGATGAAGCTGTTGAAGAATTTCAGGCCATTTTCTCGAAACAGATGCAAAAGTACATACAGAAAGACACTGACGGAGAGAAAAAAAAAGCTTAACTTTAGATGAATTGTGTGGCAGAGCAGTTGCAATGTTACACATTTCACCTGAAGATTTCTGGAATAGTACACCGAATGAAACCTATGCAGCTTTAGATTACGCTTACGAGCTTAAATTTAATGAATATAAGTATAATGCAGAGTTGTTACGTTTATGCACATTTACTTTATTTAACACTCAATTAAAAGAACCGCTTCATAACGTACAAGATCTTTTTAAATTTTCTTGGGATGATGAAATTGATAGTAAAGAAAACGTAACAGAAGATAAAGAAGTAAACTGGGAAGAAATTGAGAAGAAACTGAGAGGAGAGTAATGTATTTTACTCTCCTTTTTTATGATATTTATGTAAAACATAAAATGCCTCTAGATCACACTCGATGCGTCTAGAATGAATTTTAGGCCTAAAGTTTAAGTTAGCTATTACTATCATTTTAAATATCATTCTAGGGCCTCTAAAGTGATAATTTAAAAAATAGAAGTATTGAGTATAAATAAGCATTCTTCTTTTAATAAAATATATAAATAAAATAAAAATAATAATATGGCAAACAAAGCACTTTATGATCTTACGCTTAAAATTTCGATGCAATCGGCTGAGCTTTCGAAAGGAATAAAGGAAGCAAATAGCAAAATTGATAGCTTTAAAAATAACACAGAAAATTCAATTAAAGCTGTAAAAGGAGCATTTATAGGTGTTATTGCAGTTATTGGAAGTTTAAAGGGAGCCTTTGAAGTACTAAAGACTGGGCTCAATCAAACTGGATCTGGAGCAGATTTCTTAGAGAAAAAAACAGCGGCGTTAAGCGAAGGCTTTAAAACATTAGCAAAAGATATTGTAAATTTAGATTTCTCACACATAGAAAGTGGTATGAGAAATGCAATGAAGGCCACAGAAGAATATATTGAGTCATTAGATAGATTACATTTAAAAGAAATGGGTCTAAGTATGTTTGAAGCGCAAAATAGTGCCAGACTGAAAGAACTTAGATATAAAGTTATGACAGGAAAAGCATCACAAGATGAAATAGATGAATATAAAAAAGATCTGGATTTATACTATAAAAATAAAATTGAAGCGACAAGCGGAAAAATTTTAAGCGCCACTGAATTTTTTTCACAAAAAAGTGGAATAATTATTAGCCCTAAAGATATTCAGGAAGGGTTTTTAAGTGTTGCAACAATGGATAGAGATCAATTGTCTAAAAATGAAGAAAAAGCAAAAGCTGTAAACGAACAAATTAATGAACTGAAGAAAAACATTAATGTAAAAACAGGCTTTTTACAGAAAGCAGCACAAACAGGGGTTCCTTTTGCAACATTATTAGCAAATGCATTTGGAGACCAGAAGAAACAAATAGAAGCAGAAATAAATTTTTACAATCAAGCACAAAAAATATTTGATTCATTAACACCCGCTGAAAAACTTCAATATTTTATAGACTATATAGATAATGAAAACTCTGAAAAATTTAAAGATTTAGTTAATAATTTTAATGAACTTAAACGCGCTCAAGATGAATATTATTCAGAAATGATTTTAGTGGAAAAACAAACAAATAAATTAAATAAAAAGAATGTAAAGAGTAAAAAAGATATAAAAGAACCTGAAAGACCTGATACAATTTTAAATATAAAGGAAAATGCAAAAGATTTTGAAGCACCTGACATAGAACTAAATATTCCTGAACCTAAAAAACTTTCATTAATTAAAAAAGAATTAGAAGAAATTGGAGAAACAGTAAGAAAACAAATAAATAGAGAAGACATATATGAAGCTGGCACAGCTGTTTCATTACTTGCAAACTCATTTGGAACTTTAGCTGAGTCGATTAGAAGAACTTCAAGCTCTTCAGCAAATGATTTCAGTAAAGGAATGAGTATAATTGCAGACTCAGCAAGAATAACAATAGCAACACTTGAGGCTTTAGCTGCAGCTGGATTAATATCAAAAGAAGTGTTAAAGAAAGGTTTTGTTGGCATACTTACAGCAACAGCTGGATTAGCTTCACTTATGGCATTATTTGCTTCTTATGCTTCACCTAAAAAGTATGCTTTAGGTACGAATTATGCTGAAGGAGGATGGAGTTTAGTTGGAGAAAAAGGACCCGAACTTATAAACCTTCCAAGAGGAAGTAGAGTTATTCCTAATAATAAATTAAGCACTGTCCCTAATATTAATATTTCTCTTGATAGTGTTATTAGAGGAAAAGATATTGCATTAGCACTAAGAAGAATAGACGTTGATAATTAAAATAAAATATTTATATGGCTTGGAATGAAGTTTATAATATCAAATTTGCAGATATAGAAAATAATAGTTGGTACATTTATATTTACAAAGATGGTTATGCAGGGACATCAAAGAGCTTAACTGCTGCAGGCAACCCTTTAAAATTTGAGATAACGTCTGAAGAGGATGATCTTTTTTCTTCAATTAATGAGACAAAGGCAACAATAGGTGTTATTAACCCTTCTTCCTTTTCATTAGTAGATTTATATAATGAAAATGATATGACATATAAAGTAAACATTTTAAAAAATGGAACAACTTACTATACAGGTTATTTAACTCCTGATTATAGTGAAGAATATACATTAACACCTAACCTTATTCAATTAAAAGCAAATACTGGCTTAAGTTTATTAAAAAATTTAGATTATCTTGATGCTTCTGGCAATTATTATAACGGAAGAATGTCAGAGGCCACTATCCTTTATAATATTCTATCAAAGATTGGATATACA
>Ga0078972_1011880_pt1 | contig 15322 bp, 10 predicted proteins | sample YelNatPaOPGAMG01_FD_67568 | JGI IMG/M metagenome (GOLD analysis project Ga0078972, IMG submission 67568) | Hot spring thermophilic microbial communities from Obsidian Pool, Yellowstone National Park, USA - OP-RAMG-01 (SPADES assembly) (version 2) | ecosystem: Environmental > Aquatic > Thermal... | reverse complement strand
AGGCGACCCACCCCCCCCCCCCCCCCCCGGGGGGGGGGGGGGGGGGGGGGGGGGGGGGGTAAGTACAATGCAGACAAGGAGTTCTAACCCCCCACCCTAACCCTCCCCCACAGGGGGGGAGGGAAAAGTCCGCCAGTCCTAAGCAAAGAGATACCCTTTGTTCACGCTTCCGGCTCGGATTTCGGTCTATGGTTCCTGCACCTGCATCGAAGCGTTGAGCACTTTGGCGATGCGTTCGTGGCACTCCTCCAGGTGGGCGCGGGTCGTATCATCCACCACGACTTGCTTGTTCGCCAGCGTATTGTCGATCCGCTTGCGGATGTCGCGCAGATGCATACGCGCCAGGCTACGCGCATCCGGCGGTGCCGAACTGCGGTTGCCGAAGAAAATGACATAGTAGGAGAACGTGTTCTGCGGTCGTTCGCCCAGGACCAACGTGAACAAATTCTTCAAATGCTCGCGCTGCAAATTGCGGCGAATTACTGAAGAAGAAACGCGCTGCTTGTCTTCCTTGCCGTTCTTTTCCGTAACCACGCCTTCGTTCCAGATGCCGTCGGTGACGCTGCGGAACACTTCGGCGATGGTTAGCGGTCTCTCGTCCTTGTCGGCCTTCAGGGCGTTGTTCTGAATGCGCGAGAGAACGGACGGGTCAAACACTTGCCCGAGCACAATCTTCTGAATATTCAGGATGCGCTGATACAGCGGATAATCGACCGGGCTGAACAGCGTCATCTCGTTGCCCCAATGGCTCCAGCGGTCGGCGGCCAGATGGCGCAACAAGCGTGGCGAGAACTGGAAGTGCTTATCAGACAGGATGTGTTCCTGCAAGAACGTTAACGCCTCGCGTTGTTTGTCGGCCTTGACCGGCACGAACGGATCACGAGCGCCAGGATCATCGCGGTGGTCGCGGTTCATGTATTCGCCGCCGATGAATTGGGCCGTGAGGTAAGCGCCGTTGCCGAACTGGCCCAGCAAGATGTTGAAGGCCAGCCGGGCGCGCTGATAGCCCTCGCCCTTATCTACCACGCGATCTTCCAGCCCCTTGAGCAATTCTTCGGCCAGCAAAATGCGTTCCTGAGCGAACTTCATCGGATCGGCGCCCAGATCCCAAGCATTGACCAACGGGTCCGAAGTGCTGAACATATCTTCATCTGTGGCATAGACGTATTTGGGACTGTCCTTGGCGATCTCCTTGAGTTTCTCCAGCTCGCCCTCGGTGCCGCCGGTCAACGGCTTGTAAGCGTAGGCGATGGCCCAGTAATCGTAAGGCCCCAGGGTGGTGCTGAAATAATCGCCTTGCTTGACGCCTTTGGGGGCGAGGTTGATCGGCGCGTAATCCATGACCGAGCCGACCAGTCCTTGTTTGCGTGTGATGTTGGTATCGTGCAGCTGCTCGTTTTTGAGCATGGTGCTGGCCTTGAAATTGTGCCGCAGGCCGAGGGTGTGGCCGACTTCGTGCATGGTCACGTGCTTAACGGCCTGCTGGATCAGCTCTTCGGGCACCTTCCCGCCTGGCTCGACCTTGCCCTCGGCAGCCAAGGCCATCGAAGCCAAGCCTAGCTCGTAGCGCATGTGCGAGCCGCACTGGCACACGCCTTGCCGCGCTGCTATCAAGCGGTTGTGCAGGCGATTCAGTTCCGCCTTCTTGGGATCGTTCCAGCCTTCCACCGCGGCCTGTCCGCCGCGATGCAGCGTCAAAGGATCGAACAATCCCCAGCCCTGGCGCGTGGCCTGGATCAAGCTGGCCGGGGCGTCCGCTCTTTGGAACAGCCGGGCCTCCTCACGCCAGAAACGCACCATGCTGGCGTCGAAGATGATGTCGGCGTCGATGATCTCGCCGGTCAGCGGATTGGCCCGCGACGGTCCCATAGCAAAGCCCATGTCGGTCGTGATCCAACGGAAGGTGTTGTAATTAATATTTTCGGGATCGAAATCATCGCGAAAATCTTCTTCTTGCTGCCGCACTTCGATGGCATCGCGGAAGCCGATCTTCTCGAAGGCTTTGTTCCATTCGAGAATACCTTCGCGGACTGCGGCCCGATATTCCTCCGGCACCGATTTCTCGATCCAAAAGACGATCTTCTTTTTCGGCGGCGACAGTTTGTTGGGGTGCTTGGGATCAATCGGCTCGGCACGCTCCAGCCGCCAACGGTTGACGAAGCGCAAGAACGATGTATCGTCGCTATCAGAGCTGAAGTCCTTGACGACGCTGAGGAAGTAGCCGACGCGATCGTCAGCGAGGCGCGGCTGATAGTGTTCATCGGGCAGCTGGCACAAGCCGTAGTGAATGACCACGGTCTTGCCCCGGTTATCGATAACGCTGTCATCGCCGAAGAACCAGTAATAGTTCGAGCTGCTGAAGGTGGCGGCCACTTCCAATTCGACGTTGCGCGGAAACGCTTTGATCTTGTGCCACGTGCTGCGGTTAGCGTCGAAGGCGCCGATACCAAGCTGGGCGAAGTCGTTCATGAAAATGTCGTTGAAATCCAAGAGAATCGAATTGCGGCCATGATTGACGGCCTTGATGGGCAGGGCCATCAACACGGAATCGGTGTAGGTGGTCTCGACAGCATGAGCGGCCGGCGAGCCAGGCTTGGCTCGGAAGTGGACGTTGCGGCGAATCAAATGCACCTTGTCGCCGGGATGCTCTTTGTCGCCGATGCGCTTGAACAGTAGCACCCATTGCTCGTCGAAATTGAGCGTGTAGCCGCCCAACCCGGCCCCGCGTGCAATGGCGATGGGACAGAGGAACGGCTTGTCCAGCTGGTCTTGGCGGATCTCTGCATACAAATGTTCGTCCTTGTGATACAACCGGAACAGGCCGTCGTATTCCTTGGCCCCTTTGACGACCTTGTCGAAGTCCTCGAATTTCTTTTCTGTATCTTCTTTTTTTGCCGAATCGGCATGCGCTGGTTTCGACGCATGTTCCGACGGTGGCTCCGCCTGGGCAAACAAGCTGAGAGTCAACGCCGCCACAGGCAGCATGACCAGCAATCTGCGTTTCATGGTTTTCTCCTCGCTGAAGACATGGTAAGTTCCTGTTCCAGAGACGGAAAATTTAGCTTATCTTTTCCACCTTCGCAAAACAAGGCCGTGCGGAGTGCGCGGAGACAAGCGATTAGCAGCAAGGAGCGCACGGAAGGCGCAGACGGAAATGCCGGCAACGAAGAGGCCAATCACGGATGCTATTCGCTGACCCGTAACCCCGCCGCCCAATGGATGGCGTTGCTTAGTAAGCGCTGGAACGCCGGCTCCCTGAAATCATCGGGGTGGCCCAGCGAGGTGTAGACGACACGGCCGCCGGCCTTGGTGGTGTGCGTCCACAAGACCGGCTCGGCCGGTTTATCGGGGATCGAACCGAGCAGCAGTGGTCTTGCCGATTGCGCCAGGGGAGAGACCTTGTAGAGCGAACCATTGCCGTGCAGCTGAGCGATCGGGACGCCGGCCAGGATCGGATGTCCGGCGGCGCCGTCCGCCGCCTTGATCTCGACCTTGGGACCGACGCCGTGATGGTTGGTGTAATGGCCGCCGAACACTTCCGCATCGAACGATTCCCAGGTAGCGCAGCCCTGCGGCGGTTGCTTGCCGTGGAGCGAAAACGCATGGCTGGCTGTGCGGATGCCGACCAGCGGTTTGCCCCTGTCTACGAATCGGCGGATTAAATCCATCTGTTTTATCGGCAAAGCCCGGCGGCGCACGCTGATGAGTGCAAGGTCGGCTTCGTTGAGCACGTCGAGGCCGGGCAAGTCGTGGGCATCGGTTTCGCTGCCGTACACGGTGCTGATGCGGAAGTCTTTGCCCAGGTGCTTGAGGGCGAACTCCGGCAAGGTACGCTCCGTCTGATATTCCGACTCAGCCAGAATCAAGACCAGATGAGGGCGTTTATCACCGGAAAAACGAAACGGTTTGCCGCCGAGGACCTGATCGCTGGTGATGGTGGGACAAACCCATTTCTCGATGTGCTCGACGATCAAGTCGGTGCCGGTGAAATGACTGACGAACGGCGCCCGCACGGGATTGTACATGGTGTCGGTCAGGTCGCGCATCAGCACCACGTTTTTGCCGTTCTTGGCCATCTGTCGCAGACCGAAGGGCCGACCCAGGACGCACATGTTCGTATGCACGCCAACAAGGATGACGTTATCAATGCCGCGCTGTTCTAGTACACTCCAAATTTCCTCGCCCTTATCGCTAATGATGTCGCGGTCGTCGATCTTTAACACCTCGATCTGCGACTTCCACGGGGCGCGGGGATTGCGGCCCATCTTTTGTAGCTTCTCCTCCCAGGCGCGATGCTCGGCGGGGTCGTCGTCTTCGCCGCCGTCCGTCTGATCGATGGGATAAACGCCTTTCTCTTCTGCGGGAATGCGATTACACCATCTGCCGATGTCCTTGGGCATGTTTTTGGCGCGCGGCGTCTTGAGCGCGTTCTGGCGGGCCGGGTGGTCCTTGTAGGCGTCCATGCAGTCGCTCGGCGCGTGGATGATGAGGACACCGCGGTTGCGGGCCTCATTCAGCAGTTGGTTCATGCGCGGCGCCATCTCCTGGACGCGGCGGACGGCGTTAAGGCAATGATGGGAGTCCCACATATCGCAGATAATGATCGCCGTCTGCTTGGCATTCCACCGGACAGGCTGGATAATCGTGTGAAACCGCCCACTGCCCGGCTTTGTCTCGACGCGCTTTCGCAACGACAGAGACAAGGTGCTAACCTCCTCTGCGGCGGAGCATGGGAAGACGAGAGCGGCGAAGCTCGCTAACACCAGGAAAAGGATCTTGGGAACCTCAAACGTTGTCATGGCTGTTCCTCGATCATGCTATCCTCGGCGGCATTGGGCCCACTTCATCCCTCTTCACAAGGGGGAAGGAGAAAAGGCCTCCTAACTACCCTGACCAAGTATCGTAATCGAACAAGGACCGTTGCAGCGGCGGCGGTTCGGCAAACGGCGGCACTACCGGCAAGGCCGTCCGCTCCGTGATCAATTCGCGCAAACGTCGGGCATTAGCGACCGCTTGTCCGTGCTGACAATTATTGAACAAGACTAATGTTTCCTCGGTCTGCTCCTGCGCCGCGTTCATCCGGTCGATCCATTCATTCAACTCGGCGTCGCTGTAATTGTAATCGTAGCGTTTTTTATCGCCGCCGTACCAATTGTCGGCGCGGCGCGAATGCAGACGCACATAGGCACGGCGGCTGGACTGTACCCAACCGCGCGGAAACAGGGTCGGCACATCCGGAACGTCCACCGAGACCAAATCGAGGCGGTGCTCTGCCATCCACTGGGGTAAGTCTTCGCGCTGCCACGAACGATGACGCAGCTCGACCGCCAGCCGCATGTCGGACAACTCCGCACTCAAGATTTGCAGCCATCGCAGAGACTTTTTTTCATAATGTGCAGATTGCGGCATCTGGCAAAGCAAACCCATGAGTTGCTTGCGCTGTTGCAGCTCCGCCACAGCATCGCGGAAGGCAGCCAAATCATCCGTCCTCTGCTCATGGCTGAGGGAGCGCGGCAGCTTGACGATGAATTGAAACTTGTCCGGCGTGTTCTCGGCGAGACGGGCGAGCTGGGCAGGCGTGGGCGGACGATAGAACGTGAAATTCAGTTCTACCAGAGGGAAGGCGCGGCAGTAGTAGGACAACATCTGGCCGGAGCGCGTGCCCAGAGGATAAAAGCTGCCGACCCAATCCGGATACGAATAACCCGATGTGCCGATCCACACGTTCATGGCCCTTTTCCCCCAGTTGCCGCATTATCCACGAACCAAACTGCACTGGCAAGTACCAGACTTCTTTCGTAGGATGCGGCCCCGCTGGGACCGGAGGCCCCGGCCGGCGTCTGTTTGGGAGGGCGGGAAGCATGGCAGAGGCAAGCGGACAAAAGCTGACGGCGCGGAACCTGGTTCTGGGCTCGCTTGGCGTGTTGGTGTTGCTCCTAAGCGGATTGTGGCTGATCGACCCGGACGCTTTTCCCGTTGGTTCGGTGACCGAGGCGGAAGGGCCTGCCCCGGCCCTTCCTTCGGAATACAACACCCCTCCGCTCTCCGAGGCCGAGCGCATCGCTCGCTTGCAGCGTTCCATCGATGAGCAGCGCAAATACGTAGAGAAATTGCAAGCGCAGCTCAACGATCCGAACGGTGAGTACCATAAAGCCGAAAAGCGTTTCCAAGACATCGATGCTGAGCGCGACAAGGTTCGCCGCGAAATCCGGGACTTGAAAGAGGCGGGCAAGGACTTGGAAGCCGCTGCGCGCGAAGTCGCCCTCAAGGACATCGAAGCGCGCTGGCAACGGCAGCGCGATCGCTTCAATTTGGCCATTCAGGAACGCAAGACTTTGCAAGAGAGCATCGCCACAGCCACGAAGCAGCTCCACGAAGATGAACGAGCGTTGGCACGGCTCTCCGGTGCGCCCTCCTCCTCGGCTTCTCCGTCTGGGGGATCTGATGCGCCGCTCGCCGTGCCCACGTCGGCGGCAAAAGCAAAGGAAAAAAGCGCATCGCCTTCTTTATCTCCCCCTGCGCTGTTGTCTGCGCCATCTTCGCCGTTAGCGCCTTCTGCCCCGGCGGCGGCGTCTTCGCCGAGCATCCCTGTGCTCCCCCCGAACAACCGCGTTTCCCGCGAAGTCGAACGAGCACGCGAAGAGGCCAAGCTCAAAGAAGAAGCCGCCAAAAAGGCCGAGAGCAAAGTACAGTCTATCAGCGAACGCATCGAGACCTTGACCGAAAACATCGCTCTGACCAAGAAACTCCTCCAAGACGCCCGCCGCCGCGCCGACTTCGAGCAGCAGACGAAGGCCCAGCTGGAAAAGGAATTACAACAAAAGACCTCCGCCAAGGCGCCGAATGCAGAGTTGCAAGACATCCAGCGCCGCATCGACTTGGCTCAGCAGCACTTTCAGCAAGCCTTCGCTGAGATTCACTCCACTACTGATCACCTCCACGATTTGCAAGAGGAATTGAATCGCTTGCAAGCGGCCCAGGTCCGTGCCCTACACGACGCTGCTGCCAAAAAGCAGGCCGCCGAGGCTGCCGAGGAACGGATTGCCCAGCTGCAAAACCCCTTTCGCCCGCGCAACATCGTCCATTGGCTGCTCAGCCACGGCCCGCGCCTGTTGTTCATCGCCTTGGGCACGTTCGTTTTTTATCGTTTATCGCGGACCTTCAGCCGCCGCCTGGTACAGATCTTGTCCCAGGGCGCCAGCAAACGCGGCACCCGCCAGGACCGCGAGAACCGGGCCCAAACTCTGGCCGGCGTCTTTAATAGCGCCCTGTCGTTGCTCATCCTCGGCGGCGGCAGTTTGATGATGCTCGATGAAGTCGGCATCCCGATCGTGCCGTTGATGGGCGGTGCCGCGGTGGTCGGCTTGGCCGTCGCCTTCGGCGCCCAGAACCTCATCAAAGACTACTTCTCCGGCTTCATGGTGCTCTTGGAAGATCAATACGGCATCAACGACGTCGTGAAAATCGGCGACATCTCCGGCCTGGTCGAGCATATCTCCCTGCGCACCACAGTGCTGCGCGATCTGGAAGGCACCGTCCACTTCATCCCGCACGGAACCATCACCACCGTCAGCAACCAAACACACGGCTGGTCGCGGGCCTTGTTCGACATTGACATCGACTACAAAGAAGACCCGGATCGCGTCATGGAAGTGCTGTTGCAGATCGGCCGCGAGCTGCGCCGCGATCCGGCGTTCGCGCCGCTGATTCTCGACGATCCAGAAATGCTCGGCGTCGATCAGTTCTCCGATTCGTCGGTGATTATCAAGTTCTTCCTGAAGACCCGGCCGCTCCAGCAATGGACGGTCAAACGCGAGATGCTGCGGCGTATCAAAAAGCGCTTCGACGAACTAGGCATCGAGATCCCCTATCCGCACCAGACGGTGCATCACCGCTACGATTCGCCCCCGCCCACTACCCTACCGTTCACACGCACGGCCTGAGCGCGAACGCACTCGGCCTCCGCCGTGTCTATCGTACTACCCCCTTCCTGGCCGGCGCGATAGCATCCAGGAAGAGGAAACTTTGGACATTCAGCGGAGGACCGGACATGAACAAGGACATCTATCGCGGGCCGCTGGAACAGGTGAGCGACTACTGCTGGCGCATTCCCAAAAGCTACAAGCAAGGTATGCGCGTCGATGGCCTGATCTTCGCCAACGAGCGTTTGCTGGAGCAGATCCGGCAAGACCAAGCTCCCGAACAGGTGGCCAACGTCGCTTTCCTGCCGGGCATTCAGCACGCCAGCCTGGCCATGCCGGACATTCATTGGGGCTATGGCTTCTGCATCGGCGGCGTCGCCGCCACCGATCCCGATGAGGGCGGCGTAATTTCTCCCGGCGGCGTGGGTTACGATATCAACTGCGGCGTCCGTCTGGTGCGCTCCAACCTGTTTTACCGCGAAGTCAAACCGCATTTGCGTACCCTTGTAGATGAACTGTTCCGCAACATCCCCACGGGCGTCGGGCGCTCGGGACGCTACAAATTCGAGAAAAAGGAGCTGCATCATCTTCTTGCCGAAGGACCGCGCTATCTCATCAGCCGCGGCTTGGCGACGCAGAGCGACATCGAACATACCGAAGCTCAAGGTCGGCTCGATGGTGCGGAACCGGACAACGTCAGCGACCGCGCGCTGGAGCGCGGCGCCGAGCAGTGCGGCACGCTCGGTTCGGGCAATCACTTCCTGGAAGTGGAAGTAGTCGATCATATTTTTGATGAGGAAGCGGCACGGATCATGGGCCTGGAAAAGGACATGGTTTGCGTCCTGATCCACAGCGGTTCGCGCGGCCTGGGCTATCAGGTGTGCGATGATGCGTTGGCCATGCTGCGCAAAGCGCCGGAAAAGTACGGCATCGACTTGCCCGACCGGCAATTGGCCTGCGCTCCCGTCGAGAGTCCCGAAGGGCGGCACTACATCGGGGCGATGCGGGCGGCGGCGAACTTCGCGTGGTGCAATCGGCAGCTGCTCATGCAGCAGGCCCGTGAAGTGTTCGCTTCTGTGTTCGGACGGTCATGGCAAGAATTGCAGATGAACCTGGTCTACGATGTCTGCCATAATATTGCCAAGTTCGAGGAGCACACCGTCAACGGCAAGCGCAAGAAAGTATGGGTGCATCGCAAGGGCGCGACCCGCGCCTTCCCTCCGCGCCATCCGGAGGTGCCGTCAATGTATCGACAAATCGGCCAGCCGGTCATCATTCCGGGCGATATGGGGCGGGCCAGCTGGGTACTGGTCGGTCAGGAAGGCAGCATGGACAAGACGTTCGGCACCACTTGCCATGGCGCCGGCCGCGCCATGAGCCGGACTGCCTCGGTCAAAGACGCCGCCGGCCGCCGCATCGATAAAGAGCTGGAAGCCCTGGGCATCATCGCGCGGGCGCAGAGCCGCAAAGGACTCGCCGAGGAGCAATCCAAAGCGTACAAAAACGTCGATGATGTCGTCGAGGTCGTCGATCGGGCGGGATTGTCAAAGCGAGTAGCACGGCTGCGGCCAATCGGCGTCATCAAGGGCTAAAATTAACGAGCCGGAAATTAACGAGATGGAAGCGTAAGCGACGGATGCCTTGCTGTCGCTTACGCTTCCATCTCGTTAAAGTTCATGCCCGCGCGTCGGCCAACAACTCGCGGACTTCGGCGACCAGCGCCTGCGGTTGCAGTGGCTTGGTCATGTAGGCGTCGGCGCCCAACTCACGCGAACGTTGGCGCGCGGCTTCGTCGTCCAACGCCGTCAGCACGATCCAGGGAATGCGCTTAAGCGATCCCTGACGGCGCAATTGCTGCACCATCTCCAAACCAGACATGTCCGGCAACATCAGGTCGAGAAGGATGGCTGCGGGACGTTTCTGTTTCGCCGTCTCCAGCGCCTGGCGCCCTTCCTCAACGCCCTGACAAACGACGCCTTCGCGCTGGAGCAACTCGCACAGCAAATGATTGGTCTCGGCTTCATCCTCGACGATGAGGACTGGCGCCTCAAGGACGCCCCTTGCTGGCGCTGCGGACGGATGGACCGCGAAGCGGCCCACACCGGGCCGCACGGCGCGATACCAGTCGCGGAAACGTACCGCGAGGGAAACTTCCGGCATTCCGCCCGGCAAAATGATCTCGCCCAGATGCGCCAAGCCGCGATCCAGAAGAATGCGTAAGTCGCTGCGCAGTCGGAACGGCGGCACGCAGCCGGGTTGGCACCCTTTGAACCAGCCGGCGATCTCCGCTTCCGTCGCCAGACGCAGCTCCGGCTCACCTAGTACGGAACGCACGCGCTCGACATCCACACGCGCCACGGCGGGCAGCACAACCATGACCGGATGCCCCCGTGCGTTCAAGAACACAATTTTGGCCACACGCCGTCCCGTCACGTGCTCGACATGCGCCAGATGCGACGCCGAGAAGACCGGCGGATGGACGTGCGCACGATAGGGCACGCCATAATAGGCCAACAAACGTTGCAACCACTGAGGGACCGACATGAGGAGACCTCCCTGCATTGTTCGGAGGAGATGATCTCGGAAAGGGACTTCCCACCTTTCACCCTACCTGCTGCTGCGGTGCAAGTCAACGGTCCAGAGTTTTTTTACCGTCGAAGCTACCGCAGTCGTTGCTTGGGAAACCTCTCCTGCGAGCCGCCGGGTTTATCTCCTGAGCCGCCGGGTTTATCCCGGCGGTCTTGGCGGCGGGGATAAACCCCGCCGCTCGCTTGGAACTCGCTCCTGCGAGCCACCGAGTTTATCCCCTGAGCCGCCGGGTTTATCTCCTGCGAGCCGCCAGGTTTATCTCCTGCCAGCCGCGCAACGGGTCGATGTCGCCCGTGCAACGGTACAAACCAAATGCTTGGCCCTATCATCGTCTCTCTCCTCTGCGAAGCCGCCGTCTGCCCGACGGGGCGCCAGGCGGCACGCGCCTGTCCCAGCGATACGGAGGGCTTCGAGCATCCTGATTGTTGCGATAGACCGTTATCTCGTCCCCTACTTGCGGCAGCTTGTCGACCGGAGGCGGCACACCGTACGCCAACACGCCGCGTGGCTTGCCTTCTTCTTGCACGAAAAACTGCACTTTGCCGGCAATCTCTCGCTGCTCCAGCACTTTGACGCGAACCTGGTCCGGTGCAAGCGCGGGGCGGGTTGGTGGCGGGGCAATTTCCGGCAAGGACGACGGCGGGAAGGACGACTCTAGGGGAACGGTCGGCACGATGGGCGGCAGCAGGGGCTCCTCAGCGTCAGCCGGCTCGAGTGCCGGCCCTGAGTAGCGTATCTCGCCAGCCGGCCAACGCAGCGGCACGCACAGACCGAACGCCCAGTGAATCCCGTTGACGCCGATCGGCCCGCTCCACGGCAGGCTTGATCGGGCGTTTGGGCTTCATCAGCTCCAGGCTGGCACGGAGCGTCAACTCTTCCTCGCGGAATTCCTCAGCAAACCAGTGACGCATCGCCCCGGCGAAATCGACCATGACATTCCACGGCCCAACCATATCGGCCCAGCCGAGCGTCAGGCGCAACTCGCCGCGTGTTTCCCTCCGTAGCCAGTCGCTGATCGCCTGCTGCTCGGCCGTCAGCAGTCCGTCCGCCGGGCCGACGCAGGAGCCGCGCAGCGTGAACTTGCCCGCGCCGCATAGCAGGACGGCCGACGTAGCTTTGAATGCCCGAAATGTCGCCAAGGACAATCATCGCCCACGTTCTTTCGACTTGCCGTTGCGAACCAGATTCAAGCAGAAAACCCACTACCATTGCCGGCAGTGGGGCTTTCCAAAAATTTAAGCGGAGAGGACAGGACGGCAATTGAACTTTTTGCTGCCGGGGCGACGGTCAGCTTGGTCATCCTGGTGCTGGGAGTCACCGGGCTGATCGACTGGCTGAACCGGGTCGTGCATGAAAGCGTGGTCCGTGGCCTGCAACTGGCGCTCGGCCTGTCCCTGCTGATGAAGGGGATGCAGATGGTCGCCGGGACGAACCAGTGGTTCGCTCCGGACAGTTATGCGACCGGACTCCTGTCGGCATTGGTCGTGTTGCTGCTCTTCTTTTCTCGCCGGGTGCCGGCCGCCCTGGTCCTGTTTGGGGTCGGTGTGATCCTCGCCATCTGGACTCATCCCGGCATTTTCGGTTCCCTTGGTTTTGGTTTCACGCTGCCGTCATGGACGCCGCTGGCATGGGATGATTTCATCACCGCCTTTCCAAAAGCCGTGCTGCCGCAAATCCCGCTGACGACGCTGAACTCGGTCATCGCCGTTTGTGCCTTGTCCGACCTCTTTCCTGACCGCCGCGCAGAACCCCGCAAGGTCGCCGTGTCGGTCGGGATGATGAACCTGGTGGGCTGCTGGTTCGGCGCCATGCCGATGTGTCACGGTGCGGGGGGCTTGGCGGGACAGTACCGCTTTGGTGCCAGAACCAATGGCTCGATCCTGTTTCTTGGCGTCGTCAAGATGGTGCTCGCCGTGTTGCTCGGCGCGTCGTTGATGGCACTCTGCCAGGCGTTCCCTGCCAGCGTGCTCGGCGTGCTGCTGGCATTTGCCGGCATGGAACTGGCTCTGGTTTGCCGGGACCAGACCAGCCGGACAGACGCCTTCGCGATGCCGCTGACGGCTGCGGCCTGCATGGGTCTGAACAACATAGCTCTCGGCTTCGCGCTCGGGCTGGCAATGGCGTGGTGTCTGCGTCTGGGCATGTTTCGGGTTGAGGAACGAGAGGGGGGGACGTGAACGGCACGGCCCCTCTGCGCGGCAAGCCCTGGATTACCCGAACCGTACTCGCCATCGTCCTGGCCACGTTCTTCTCGGACGTAAGCCATGAAATGTGCATGGCGGTCCTGCCGCTGTACCTGGCGACCGTCGGCCTCGGCCCCGCTGCTCTTGGCCTGATCGAGGGCGTGGCGGATTTCCTGGTCAGCCTCTCGAAACTGGCCGGCGGCTATGTCGGCCATCACGTCGAACGAAAGCGTCCGTGGGCATCTCTCGGTTATCTCGTCACGACCTTGGGGACATGGGGGATTGCCTTCGTTGGCAGTTTGGCTGCCGTGCTGACGCTGAGAAGTGCCGCATGGGTGGGCCGTGGGTTCCGGTCGCCGCTGCGGGACTACCTGCTGGCCGATGCGGTTGAACCATCGCACTATGGCCGGGCTTATGGGCTGGAGAGGGCGGGCGACATGCTTGGGGCCGTGGTCGGGCCGCTGCTCGCCGTACTGTTGCTGTGGGCTGGGTTTGAATTTCGCACGATCATTCTCGGGACGATCATTCCCGGACTGCTCGCGGCAGGGGCGTTTTTCTTCTTCACGAAAGAGCGTCAACCGATTCCTCATGTTTCCGTGACAACAGGCGAATCATCGCCTATCACTAAGCCGCCGTTCCCAAGGGAGTTTTGGCTCTTTCTGATCGGCGTCTTCCTGTTCGGATTGGAGGATTTTTCCCGCACCTTCATCGTCTGGCTGGCAGCAAGGACGGTGGGTGAAGACGGCAACATGGCGGCGGGAACTCTGTCGCTGGCGGTGCTGCTCTACATGATTCACAACTTGGTCAGTGCGGCGACGGCCTACCCTGTGGGGCATGTCGGAGATCGGCGCGCCAAGCTCCCGGTGCTGGTGGTCGGATACGGATTGGGAGTCGGAACCAACTTGTTGCTTGCGTTCTTTAGTGGGGCGTTGGGGTGGCTCGTGGCGGCGATCATCCTCTCCGGTGTTTACATCGCCATCGAGGAGACGTTGGAAAAGGCCGTCGCTGCGGAGTTGCTGCCGAGAGAGCGACGGAGCCTCGGCTTCGGCATCCTCGCTTGCGGCAACGCCGTGGGCGATATGATGTCGAGTCTTTACGTCGGATTGTTCCTTGAAGCCGGTTACACCACGGCGGCGTTTGGTATCGCAGCGGCGTTCGGAGCCGTGGGTGTCTGCTGGATGATGTGGTTCGCCTTACGTCCTCAACGCCTTGCCATTGAATGAATTGACGAACTGGAGTCTCGCAGGCAACGGTAGGACTGATTCCACGTCCGGTCAGGGCTTAGTGACCAGTTCTTCAATTCCCTCTGGTTCAGGCGGTTCTTGCTCGCGTCGGACAGGCGGGAACACGAGTTTCAACAACGGTGGGGCGATGAACGTCGTCACCATCACCATCAGAGTAGCAGCACTAAAGAGGCCGAGGTCGAACACGCCGCTGGCTAGACCCATTTGGGCGAAGATCAAGCCAACTTCCCCACGAGGGATCATGCCAACGCCGATGACTTTCTTATTGCCCTTGAACCAGAACGGGGCATACCCGGCTAAGAATTTCCCGACCACCGCCGCGACGATCAACAGGCCGCCCACCATCAACGTCTGCCGGTTGGCCGGATCGACCGGGTTCAGCACCCGTACATTTACAGCCGCACCCACGGCCACGAAGAAAAGCGGAACAAAGAAGTGACCGAGATGGGCGACTCCCTTCTCGATTTCGTGAGCGTGCGGAGTCCTACGCAAGAGAAGGCCAGCGGCGAACGCACCGATAATCATGGCCGATCCGGCCACGGACGCCAGCCATGCAAGGCCAAACGCCAGCATGATCGCCAACATGGTGGGCGTGCCTGGAAGATCCACCCGGCTTACCCAACGAACCAGCGGGGGGACGATAAGCCTGCCGACCAACAGCGTTCCGGCGAGAAACCCGAAGGCGATTCCCGTCGTCTTGGCGACGCCGAGGGCGGTGACCTCTTGCCCTTGTGTTAAGCCAGCAACAACGGCAAGGATTACGAGCCCGATTACGTCATCAATGACGGCAGCACCGAGGATGATTTGGCTTTCTGGTTCTTGCAGCCGGTTTAGGTCTGACAGCACACGTGCCGTAATCCCGACGCTGGTAGCTGTGAGCGTAGCGCCGGCCACGATGGCGACCAAGTTTCCGAGGCCCAATATCCGGCACACGGCATAACCCAAGGCGAACGGCAACACGACGCCGACGATGGCTACTACGGTCGCAGCCCCGCCGACCCCCAAGAGCTTTCGTAGGTCCGTCTCCAAGCCGATCTCAAACAGAAGGATGACGACGCCGAGTTCCGCCAGAACGTGTATGACTTCGTTCTTGGGATCGACCAGACCCCCGACAGACATTCCGAGCAGAACCCCGGCCACAAGTTCCCCCAGCACGGCAGGCTGGCCAATCCATTGAGCCAAAGCGCCGAGCAGCTTGGCCGCCCCCAGCATGACCACCAGCAAACCCAGGAACTGCGGAACGTCCACATGGCCCATGCTTAACTCGACTTGTGCCCTTTTTACGGGTCTCATGCCGCCGGGGCGAGGCCGGCGAGCAGCATCTCCCGGAAGGGACGTTTGCGTTTTGAAAAGGCCGTGCTATGCCCGGGGATTGCAAAAACCC
>Ga0078972_1011877_pt1 | contig 15325 bp, 15 predicted proteins | sample YelNatPaOPGAMG01_FD_67568 | JGI IMG/M metagenome (GOLD analysis project Ga0078972, IMG submission 67568) | Hot spring thermophilic microbial communities from Obsidian Pool, Yellowstone National Park, USA - OP-RAMG-01 (SPADES assembly) (version 2) | ecosystem: Environmental > Aquatic > Thermal... | reverse complement strand
ACAACTACAATACCACAATGTAAAGCATATGAATACTACGATACTACACAAGGTAAATGCATATGCAGGGATGAAGCATGTGATTCTGTTTGTAATAATGCTAATAGAGGAGGGGGAAGTTGTGGAAAATATGCTACCTACCAATATCAATATGAGGATGATTGCTACTGTGAGAAACCTTCTGGAGCAACAACTACCACTACCACAACAACTTTACCATCATGTCCTTACTCTTGTTTAGATGTTACATTATGTCATAGTGCAGGAGGTACCTGTCAGTCAGTATATTATTGTAGCTCTGGATGTTGTTGTTACAAACCTTCAACAACTACTACAAGCAGTACAACTACTTCAACCACAACAACTACTATACCGAATTGTCCAACTTGTTCATATCTAACTTATTCTTGTAGATGTGGTTCAACAACTTGTGGCTCTGGTAGTTATTGCTGTCCTTCAAAAAGTACTTGTTATCCAGATTATGCCACTTGTGGTTCAAATTGTGCTCCAACAACTACTTCCACTACAACCACAACTACATTACCAACCTGCCCAAGTTATTGTTCTTGTAAGCAAGCAGAATTTTGTACTGGAAATTATGAATGTAGGAGTGGTTATTCAGGCTGCAAATCAGTCTATCATGGTTGTTGTTGCTGCCCATCAGCCACCACCACCACAACTACATTACCATCATGTGATGAAAATACGTGTTATAACAATTGCCTAGCGAGAGGAAACATTGACGGATATTGCTCTGGTAATCAATGCATATGTGTTCCAAAAAGAAAAGAACCAGTTCCAGCTGGAATTTTAGGTAATTTGTGGGATTTAATAAAAAGTTTGCTTGGAATTCAATAAGATTTTGCAACATAGACAACTTCTTTTGCTTCTTTCTTACACCAAACACACTTTCCATTTCCAAAAACTTTTTCTTTTTTTCCAAATAATGTTCCCCTTATGGTTCCACCTTCAGTTTCAGCTTTAATATAATCTGCACACTCTTTCTTACCACACCAATTCACTCTTACAAATCCTCCTTTTTCTTTTAAGATTTTCTTAAGGGTTTCAAAATCTTCTGCTTCATGCAAATTTTCTTTAAAGAATTTGTCAGCTTTTTTTATCAAATTTGATTGAATTTGCTTCAGCAATTCATTTAAAGATTTAACCAATTTTTCATCTTTTACAGCAATTTTTTCTCCTGTATCTCTTCTTGCAACAACCACTTGCTTTTTCTTTACATCTATTGGTCCAACTTCAATTCTCAGAGGAACACCTTTCAATTCCCAATAATTGTACTTCCAGCCAGGAGTGTATTCTTTCCTTTCATCAAGCTTAACCTCAAGCCCGTTTTCCTTCAATAATCTTTCCACTTCTTTTGCCTTTTTCATCACTTTTTCATCATCTTTCCCAAGAATTGGCACGATAACAACTTGAATTGGAGCTATCTCTGGCGGCAACACAAGACCTTTATCATCACCATGTATAGCAATCAATGCTCCAAAAATTCTCCAGAAAGCAGGACCATAACAAGTTTGCCAAACATATTTTGTTTTTTCATCTTTATCCACGAATTTAATTTCAAAAGCTTTTGAAAAATTTTGGCCTAGGAAGTGAGTAGAAGGTAATTGGATTGCTTTGCCATCTGGCATAATACTGTCAGCAGCAAAAGTATTTACAGCTCCTTTGAACTTATCATGCTCCGGCCTTTTGAAAAAAAGAAAGGGAATTGCACATTTTTGGTGCATAATTTTTTCCGTAGTATCCATATCTTCTTTCACTTGCTCCAAAGCTTCTTCTTCTGTTGCAAAAGCATCATGTCCCTCAATCCAGTAAAATTCTCTTCCTCTTATGAATGGTCTTGTCACACTTTCATACCTCCAGACCTGACAGCTTTGATAAGTTTTCAAAGGCAGATCTCTCCAACTTCTTATCCATAGAGAAAACATCGTGTACATGGCTGTCTCAGAAGTTGGTCTTAAGGCAAGTTTTTCCTCCAGCTTTTCAAAATTCTCTCCAGCTTCTGTCACCCAAAAAACATCTGCAGAAAATTCAGCATGCTCTTTTTCTTTCTTCAGAAAAGATTCAGGAATTACTGCAGGAAACCAGACTGGTTCATGTCCTTTTTTCTCAAGTTCCTCTTCAAAGAGATCTCTTATCTTCTTCATTATTCTGACTGACCAGGGTTGATGAACAAGAAAACCTTTTACATTGTAACGAATATCAGCTAGCTCAGCTTTCTGAACTACTTGGGAATACCATTCAGAAAAATTCTCACTCTTCTTTACAGTTATTCCCTCTTCTTCAGCCATACTTAAAATTATTCTATCTTTAAAAAATAAATAACATGTTTGAGCCAAGCTATTTAAAACTTTTGAAGACAGGAAAAATTGAAGAAAGGATAGAAAAGCTTTACAAAATTTTAGAAAAATGTGAGCTTTGTCCAAGAAAATGTCATGTTGATAGACTAAAAGATGAAAAGGGAATATGCAAAGCAGGCTTAAAGCTCAAAGTTTCAAGTTATTTTCCACATTTTGGTGAAGAAGATGTTCTGGTTGGAACTAATGGCTCAGGCACAATTTTCTTATCAAACTGCAATTTGAGATGTGTTTATTGTCAGAATTTTGAGATTTCCCATTTGGGCGAAGGAGAAGAGAGAACTGAAGAAGAAGTTGCTGAGATGATGCTAAATTTACAAGAAATTGGATGTCATAATATAAACCTAGTTACACCTACTCATTATGCTCCACAGCTTGTGAAAGCCATAAAAATTGCTGCAGAAAGTGGTTTGAAGCTACCAATAGTCTGGAATTGTGGAGGTTATGAAAATATTGAAGTCATAAAGCTTTTGGACGGAATTGTTGACATTTATATGCCAGACATAAAGTATGGTGATAATGAAGCTGCTAAAAAATATTCTTCTCCTCCTGTTCTAGATTATTGGGATAGATGCAGGGAAGCTGTAAAAGAAATGCATCGCCAAGTTGGAGATTTGAAGGTTGAAAAGGGCTTAGCTTATAAGGGCTTACTGATAAGACACTTAGTTTTACCAAATGATATAGCAAAGACAGAAAATGTTTTGAATTTTATAGCAAAAGAAATTTCTCCAAATAGTTACGTGAATATTATGTCGCAGTATTTTCCTTATGGGGAAGTTATCTTGAAGCCAGAAAAATATCTTGAGTTGAACAGAAAGATAACAAATAAAGAATACAAAAAGGCGATAGAAATAGCAATTAAGCTTGGTTTAACTCGAGGTCTTGAAGAAAAACAATTGAAGAGAATTATTTAAATAACTTTACTTTCATACTTTTTAGCATGAAGATAGCAATTCTTTCAGACTTCCACTTTGGTTTTTCTTACAGTCCAGAACTTGAAGATGATAGTTTTGAGAATGCAGACGAAGCTATGGAAAAAGCTTTAAAAGCTGATTTGATTTTAATCCTTGGCGATATCTTCGATTCAAGACTTCCAAAAACCCAGACTTGGGCAAAAGCCATGAAAATTTTGGTAAAACCTTTACTAGAAGAGAGTAGAGGAGTAAAGCTCATAAGTTCGACAAAAGAAATGAAAAGGGTTTCAAAGAGAACATTAGAGCATCTGCCTGTAATAGCAATTCATGGAACTCATGAAAGGAGGGGAAAAGGAGAATTGAATGCTGTTGAAGTCTTGGAAAATGCAGGCTTGCTAATCCATTTGCACTGCCAAACAGTTGCTTTTGAAAAAGATGGAGTTAAAGTTGCAATTCATGGCATGTCTGGCGTACCAGAAAGATTTGCAAAAGATTTGCTTAAACAATGGAACCCTCAGCCTCTTAAAGACTGCTTTAACATCTTACTTCTACACCAAAGCATTGAACCTTATGTCTATTCACCTCTTGAGCCTCCGAGCATTTCAGTTTCAGATTTGCCAAAAGGGTTTGATTTAATTATAGATGGCCATATTCATCAACACAATCAAGATAAGCTCGATGGTACAATTTTACTTTTTCCAGGAAGCACTTTAGTTACACAATTCGAAAAGGCTGAAAGTGAAGTTGAAAAAGGAATTTACTTTATTGATTTTGAAGAAAAAATGAAAATTGAATTTGTTCCTTTGGAAAAAAGCAGAAAATTCTTCTATGAAGAAATTCAGCTCAGTGAGAAAACAAAAGAAGAAATTGAGAGGAAAATAGAAGAAATTCTTGGGCAAAATTTTGCCAAACCACCAATCATAAGGTTTAGGATTTACGGCAAAGGAATAGAAATTTCTGATCAAGAACTAAGAAACATAGAGAAAAAATTTAATGGAAGAGCGATAATAATTTTTGCCAAAGATTTTGAATCTCCAGAAATTACCAAAAAAACAGAATTCTTGAGAGCTTTGAGAGAACAAAAGATTTCTATTGAAGATATGGGTATGGAAATCTTTAGAAAAAACTTGGAAGAACTTGGTTTTTCTTCCTCTTTTGATTTTGAGCATGTTTTCAGAATGTTAAGTGAAGGTGAAATAGAAAAAACTCTTAAAATCTTACTGGAAGAACAAAAGACTTTAGAAAAAATTTTGAAAAAATCTCTTAAGGATTTTGGTGTGAAAGATGATAACAAAAGTTGAACTGAAAAATTGGCGTTCCCATCTTGAATCGAAATTTGAGTTTTCTCCAGGCACAAATATATTGCTTGGGAAAATTGGTTCAGGCAAATCTTCTGTTCTTGATGCAATTTGTTTTGCTTTTTTTGGAACTTTTCCAAACTTACAAACTAAAAAGATTAAGCTTGATGATGTAATAATGAGAAAGCCTGTGGAAAAAAATAAGGCTGAAGTTGAAATTCATTTTCAAGTTGACGGAAAAAATTATTCGGTGAAAAGGATAATAGAAAAAGGAAAAGGTACTAGCTACTCAGAAGTAAGAGAAGATGGCAAGCTTCTGGAGGCACCAAATACTCAAAGAGTCACAGAAATTGTGGAAGAAATTTTGAAAGTTGATTATGAACTTTTTAGCAAGGCGATTTACTCCGAACAAAATGCTTTAGATTATTTCTTGACAATACCAAAAGGCCAAAGGATGAAAAAAATTGATGAGCTTTTGGCTATAGACAAGTTTGAAAAGGCAAGAGCTTCATCAGTAAGTTTGGCCAACAAGATTGAAGACAGAATGCATGGAATAGAAGATGCAATTAAGCAGATTGATGAAGAAGAGTTGAAGAAAAATATTTCTGAGCTAGAGGATTCAATTAAAAAACTAACTCTTGAGAAAGAGAGTTTGGAAAAAGAATTTGAGAAAGTGTATGAAGAAAGAAGAATTTTGGAAAAAGAATTGCAAGATTTGAAGAAAATTGAAGAAAATTTGGAAATTTTAAAGATGGAGAAAAGAGGAGAAGAAAGTGCTCTTGAAGAAATCATGAAGGCTATAAGGTTAATAGAAGAAACAACGAAAGGATTCTCTAAAGAAAGTCTACAGACAAGTTTGAAAGAATTGGAAAATGATATTGAAAAACTCGAAGAAGAGCTCAAACAAAAGAAAGAGTCTTATGAGAAACTTTTTTCAGATATTTCTCAAGCAAAAAGCAAGATAAATTTTTTGAAAGAAGAGAAGATTTCAAAGCTTGAACAAAGCCTAAATGAAAAAATTGGAATAAAGAAAGAAATTGAAAATTTACTTAGTATCACAGGAGAAAATATAGACCAACAAATTAAAGAAAAAAAGGAAGAAATTGAAAAGGTAAACTCTGAAATTTCTTCTATCAACACAACAATCAAAGACTTGAATTCTTTCATTCAACATCTCTCTTCTTCTGAGAACAAGTGCCCAGTTTGTGAATCAGTTTTAACTCCAGAGAGAAAGAACTTTTTGATAAAACAAAAACAAGACCAACTTAAAAAACTGGAAGATAAGCTTGGAAATTTGATAATGAGTAGACAGAATTTAACTGAAATTTTAAATAAGCTAGAAAATTCAGCAAAAAGTATTAGTGAGATGTACCTTCAAATAAAAGACTTGCAAGAAGTCCAAAAAGAATTAGAAAATTCCGAAAAAGTTTTGGTTGAGCTCAATTCTTTTATCATGCAAGCTGAAAAAAATTTTGCCATTGTGAAAAGTGATTTAGAACAATTGGAAAAACAAATCAAGGAAGAAGAAAATAAAAAGAGAAAGTATGAAATATTGCTTATTCAGTTTGAAGACCTTGAAGAAAAGAAGAAAAGAAGCGAAGAACTAAAGTTAAGAATTGAAGAAATTAAGAAAAAGATTGAAGAAGAAGAGTTAAAGTTGAAAGGAAAAGATTTGGCTAAAATGGAAGAAATTCTCAAACAAATTATAAGCAAAGAAAGTGAGATTAAAACAAAACTTCAATCTTATGGTTCTTTCATTCAAGAAAAAGAATTGAGGAAAAAAGAGAATGAAGAAAAGTTGAAAGATTTAGAAAAACAGAAAAAAGAAATTAAGAGACTTGAAGTCTTGGTAAGAGACTTGAAGATATTCAGCTTAGCTCTTGAAGAGACTCAAGTTGAGTTGAGAAGCGATTTTGTAGAAGCAGTAAATTATGCTATGAATAAGCTTTGGAATACTCTTTATCCATATCAAGATTTTGTTTCTATAAGACTAAATGCAGAAGAAGGCGATTACATTTTACAATTACAAGGTAGAGATGGAACTTGGGTGAATGTGGAAGGAAATGTTTCTGGTGGGGAGAGAAGCATAGCTTGTTTAGCTTTAAGAATAGCTTTTGCTTTAGCCTTAGCCCCACAGCTCAGAATTCTTGTCTTAGATGAACCAACTGCAAATCTTGATGCTAAAGCAATTTCAGAGTTAACTTTAACTTTAAGAGAGAGAATAAATGAGTTCATAGATCAAACTTTTCTCATAACACATCAACCAGAACTTGAGGATGCTGCCACTGGCTCAATTTACATGCTTGAAAGGGAGAAGGAAAAAGACGAGCCAACTAGAGTTGTTAAGGTCGATTAATTACTTGAAGAGTTTTTCAGTAGGATAGACAACTATTCCCTTACCAGATTTTATTTCGAAAGGATAAATTTCTGTGGCATGATCAGTAGCTCTCATCTTCCTTATGGTTATTCCTCTCGGTGATAAGCCTGGAAAATAGGAAAGCAAGATTATGCCATCACAAGTGAATTCTTCTATTCCAAAAGATGATATTGCATTTGTTCCTTCAGGTATTTCACATGTGAGCAAGGTAGTACAATTCAACCTTTTCAGAAGCTTATCCAAATCAAGCAAGCTTCTTCTTATGTCTAAAGGTTTTTCAAAGAACAAACTTATTACTGTTAATGGGTCAATTACAATCCTTTCAGCTCCTATTTTTTCAACATTAGTTTCTATCAAATTCTTGAAAACTTCAAAGTCATAAATATCAGATTTAACAAGGATTAATTTTCCTTTTTTCTGAAGTTGTTCTAAAGGCCAACCAAATGTTGTGTACATGTATTTTTTTATTCTATTGACATCTTCTTCCAAAGAAATATACACTCCTTTTTCTTTATAATTCAAAGCTCCATTAACCAAGAACTGAATTGAAAGAATAGTCTTGCCTGTTCCAGGAGTACCAGAAATCAATATAGTAGAATATTTTGGGAAGCCACCTTTAAGCAAAGTATCAAGACCCTTGATGCCAGAAGGAGTTCTTTCTATTCCATTCATCTCAGGCATAAATTAAATTTATTCTTGAAAGTATAAGAATAAATATGGAATATTCAGTAGAAACCATAAAAACTGATAAGAAGCTTAGAGAATTCATCAAAAGCTTGAAGCCTAAGACGGTGGTGCTCTTCATAATTGATGCCAAGAAATATCATAAAATCCATCCAAAAGTTTTAAGAATGATAATAGAAGAAAGATGTTTTGCTGGGATTTACATAACCATAAACAAACCTTACAACACTTTGATAAAATATTTGAAAGAGAATAAAATAAACACGAAGAATATTTTCTTCATCGATGCCATCTCAAGGGTTGTTGGTGGAAACATAAGAATGACCAAAGATTGCTTATACATACCTTCACCAACTCAACTCACAGATTTGGCAATTGCAATGACGCAAGCCTTGGAAAGCATGAAACATAAAGAAAATAAGTTCATCTTTCTTGATTCCCTTTCAACTCTATTAATTTACAATTCTTTTGAAGTTACAGCTAAGTTCGTTCATTTCATAATCACAAGGCTTAGGGTATTTGGTCTTGTAGGTTTGATAATCTCGATAGAAAAACAAATAGATGAGAGAATGTTAAATATATTAATAGAGATGTGTGACAAGGTGGTGGAGGTTAAATGATAGAAGCAATCCCTCAAATCTTAAGTTTGATTTGTTCTCTCTTAACTTTCATAATAGTTATCTACCTTGCAAAATCAAACATCAAGTTCACAAAAGGTGAACTTCAAAAAATAATCGAATATTTTGCTTGGGGCACAATATTTATATTTGGTGCAATGGCAGCTCAGCTTCAAGTTGACTTATTAAAACTTTATGGCTCACCAATAGACATCATAAAATATTTTTTCATGATAATAGCTTTCTATTTCTATCTCATCGCTTCACACAAAATTTACCAACTTTCAAAAGTTTTAGGATTTGCTTCAGAAGAATTGCCTAAGAAACTTAAAAAAGTCCTTAAATCTTAATTTCAAAGAAATTCAAATTTAAATTATGAAAGCCCAAGTAGCTATAGAATATTTGGCAATAATTTCTTTTGCTCTTATGATTTTGATTCCCTATGCACTTTATCTTCAGTCAGTTTCTAGAAACTTGAGTGAAGAAAATTATTTAACTATAGCTTCAAATAGTGTGCAAAAAATAGGTCAAATTTCAGACTGGGTTTACTCTCAAGGATGGCCTGCAAAGACCACAATTTTGATACAAATACCAAGCAATGTTGAAGAAATTTCTTTTAACGGAAAGATGATGAACTGGAAGATTAGAACGAGTTCAGGCATCTCAGACATTTATTATATTTCAGTAGCTAACCTAACAGGAATCTTGCCAACAACACCAGGCTATTACAATGTTTTGATTCAAGCAATTGAGAATGGGGTGAATATAAGTGTTAGCACAAGTTAGCATTGAATTCATTTCTTTAATTTCTGTCCTTTTCATTTTATTGATTTTAACAATTTACTATAACTCTGAACTTTATTACCAAATTTATTCAACAAGAATTTTAAAGGAAGCACAAACTATTAGTGATCAAATAGCTTCTGAAATAAACTTAGCTCTTAAAGCTGGTGATGGTTATTCAAGAATTTTCTTTTTACCAACAAAAATTTCTAATACTATTGATTATTCAATAACTGTAGAGAACTACCTTGTAATTGTTGCTTGGGATAATAGCTCTGTTCAATCTACAATTTTAACAAAAAATGTAACTGGAGAATTTTTGAAAGGAAAAAATTTAATAAGGAATTCTGGTGGGATTGTTTATGTTAACCAATAAAGCTCAAGCTTTAACTTACGATTTTTTCATAGCCTTAGCTATATTTTTTGTACTTGTTTCTTTAGTTATGATTCATTGGTATTTTACTTCTGTTCAAATTCAAGAAACTATGGAAAAAAACTTTGCTTTAAAAACAACAATTTCAGCGTCCCAAGCTTGGTTCAAAGAAGGTTATCCTAAATATTGGGGTTGGGATAATGTAATGGAGCTTGGCTTTGCTAATGATGGAAAGATAAACAGAACAAAAATGGAAATGCTTAATGAAAGTATGTATTCAAAAGTAACTCTTTTGCTCAATCTTGGCAATTACAATTTACGTTATGAAATCTATAACAAAACAAATGATTTAATCTTTTCTTTTCCTCGTAGTTCTGATTTAAGCAAAGCTAAAAATGTTTACAAAATTGAAAGGGTTGCTATACTAGATGAGCAGCCTGTAAAAGTGAGGACTTTGATATGGGATTGAAAGGAATTGCTTTCACGATTGACATGTTGATTGGGTTAAGCTTAGCAATTGCTTTAATTCCTTTGCTCTATTCAAGAACAGAATCAACATATCCAGAAATTTCTTTTCAAAGTTTAAGCTATCAGGCTAATGATTTGCTTACAGTCCTAACAAATCTCAAAGCGAGATCTTTTTCCGAAAAACCAACAATTTCAATGCTTTTAGAAGAAAAGATAATTTCAGATGAAGATTTGGAAAAAAGCTTGCTAGATTTAATAGGAACATTCTGGTATTCTGGCAACAAGACAATAGCTTCCAACATAACAAAAGAAGTTTTGGAAGGTTTGAGTGATAAGTGTTTCAGCTTACAAACTCAAAATGAGACAATCTATTCTTCTTGTGGCTCTGAAGGAAAAACAATGGCAGTTGCTTATGCAATAGAATCTGGTTACGATGTTGGAAAGCCTGTTTCTGGATATGTTGCAAGAGCTTGGGCAACAAAATCTAAGAAGAACACAACTCAAATAATTCCATTCTATCCAGAAGGCTCAGGCTGGACTGCCCAAAGATTGGAAGTCACAAAATCTTTTGCTCTACCAACAGACATAACAATTTACAATGCTACGCTTTATGTTTCAATCCATTTTGGAACTTCACAATCTCAAGCCCAATTTGAACAGCTTAAGGTCAACGATGTTCAAAAGAAAAATGATGTTAATTGGCTTTACCTTCAAGAAGAGTCTTATGGTTCAGAGATAACAACTGCAGCTTACGGAGTTGTTGATGTCACAAATGAAATTAAACCAGGAAATAATTCAATTTACCTTGTGATAGGTACACCAAACTATCATTCTCACCTTCATCCAGGGATGAGGCTCATAGTTACATATAGTCTTACCCAAGAGGCTTCAACAGGAAGCCAAAGTTTCAAGAAAAGGTACTATTTTGATAATGTTCTGGGAAACACTGGTGCTTGGTCCATGGTTTCTTTTTACATCCCAGAAAATGCAAAGAACGCTTCAGCTTACCTTCATCTTAAGGCTTTAAATGTTGATGACACAAAAGATTTGTTTGGAAGAAATTCAAGCGATGTGATAATTTACTTCAATTCGGACAACATTTTCTACAAAGATGGTTATTGCTCCTCTTCAACCTGTTATCCTCTTTGCACTTCAAGCGGTTACTACAGGAATTGTCAAAAAGTTGGTGTTATGAACCCAGAGCTTTATTTAAACTTAACCAACAACTTAACTTTTGGCACGAATGTAGTTTCAGTTTATTTGAATTGCTATGGTGATATACATTGGGGAAACAAAGAAGCGATAATTTATTCAGACCCTTTGAATGATCCAAATGGTTCTTCTTACGTTGAAGTCTCTTATGATCTAGAAGCCCCAACTTTTAATTACGGAGAAATAGACCTGACAAAAGAAATTTTGTTTGGCGGCACGGCAAGCAATCCAAAAACATTTCAATTTGAACTTAAGCCTAGCCAGAAAAATATAATCGAAGCTTTTGTTCACATTGCACAAGGGTTTAGCAGCATGGTTAATGTTTCTGTAAACAATTTCTGGATTTTTACTTCACCTTCTCTCCGTGTTGTTCCTGAGAATGTTTATGTTTATCCAAACAAGCTTTTGCTCGGCAACAATTCGATAAAGATTGTGGACTTTCAACCAGGTGGGAGCATTTCTGATACAAATTACATATTGCCTTGGTCTTCTTTCGAGTATACTTACCTTGTGAAGGGTTTGGTAGGCTATGGTGGAGTTTTTAATTCTTCTCAACTTGCGATAGAAGATGCTAAACAAAGGCTTTTGGTACAATTGGGTGAAGAAGGAATAATACCAGAGGAAATGCAAGTTGATTCCCAGTCAGTTCAAGGGGTAAGATGGCTTTGGGGTCCGGCTTTATTTAAAATTTTGGTTTGGGAGAGAGAATGAGAGGAATATTTTTCAGCATGATAATTGTTTTTTTGATAGCTTGTTTGCTCATGTTCTTTTCAATTCAAAAGTCTTTAATTTCTTTTTATTCTTCTCAAATTGCTGTTGAGAATAGGGTAGAGGCAATGTTATCATTCTACAACAGTATAGTTCGAGATTCAAGGAAATCGATGGAAATCATGGCAGGAAGAGCTTTGTGTTCTGCTGTAGATTATGTGGTGACAACAGGAAATCCTTTACAATCCTCAAACGATACTATAGCTGAGCTTATACTGAACGGAAGCATTTCTGGAACACCGCAAGCTTTAATGGAAGGCTCCATGGCAAAAGATTGGGAAGACAGCATAGAATATTTGGGCAGCCTTCAAGCTTTTGAAACAAGCGTTGAAATTAAAGATTTGTTAATAGAGCCTGAAGACAGTTTTCATATTTCTATCTCTTATTCTCTTTCAGTCAAGCTTTACGACAACAGAATAATAGAAGCAAACCTTTCAAGAACCACAAGGGAAAAGGTTATCGTTAGCGTAGAGAATTTGGAAGACCCACTTTATCCTTTGAACACTTATGGAAGAATTGTGAACATAATTAAACTTAGTCCACATTGGCTCAATTACTCTAGTGAAGATTTGACAAACTTGAAAGATGATTTGAACAATTCTTACTACCATCCAAGTCTTTATGGAGCAAGCTTTTTGGACAGGCTTGAAGGCAAATTCTTCGTTCAAGGAAAATATTCCAAGCAAAATCCTGTTGGCTTGGAAAGTTTTGTGAATAAAGATAAACTACTTTCTGCCGGCTTATCTGTAAATGTTTCTGCAACTAACGTAGATTACCTTTATTTCTCTAGTAGTAATGTTCCAGCTTATCTTATTTCTGGGATGCCAACCAACTTTAGATTAGACAATGAAACAACTATCGAAGGAAAAACTCATCTCCAAATCTACAATGTGACGGTGATATCATGAAGCTAAGGTATAAATGGGCATTTGCTTTTGTCATCTTACTTTTAATAGCAGTTTTACTGTTTTTGCCTTTGAAAGAAGAATTTAAAGAGTCTGTTTTAAAGTACTTTCAAATTCCAGAAAGAGAAAGCAAAAATGAGAGCTTAACTACAACAACCACATACAAACAAGAATTCAATCAAACGAATGAGAGCAATTATCCTGCAGAGCAGCCACCAACATCCCCGATGCCTTCTGGAACACCAACTGGAAAAGAAGCAGAAAGAGCGCTTACCCTTGAGATTATAGACATATGCTCAGGAAAGCTTGACCTTTTCACAGTTTCAGAAGGAGCAACAAGCTGTTTGAATAAAAAACCTCCTTACTATGTTGTCTTGGAGAAAAATTCAACCCATCTTAAAGTAAGCTTACAGAATGAAAGTTTTGAAGAAGTTTATGAACTTAACAACACAGACCCAATATTATTTATATTCGCAGAAGATGTTGCTAGCGTGAGCCATGAGATTGAATCTTTCATTCTAGAAGGAAGTACAGAATTTCATTTAGGTGAATATTATCTTCACACTCTCTGGGAAAAAGATGCTAGTGGCAATTTAGCTATTTCAAAGATGATTGTAGCTTTGCCTTTATATGTGGATAGCAATATTGCTCCAAGCAATGAATGGAAAGAGTTAAAATTCTACCTAAAAATTCCTAACAAAACTTACTATTTGGGCAACCTTTTTGTTTTGGTGAAATAAAAATAAAAAAGAAAAAATTTATGCACCATGCAAAGTTGCTGTTACATTGTGCAACAGTCCGCTTGCGGTATCCCTATATTCTACTGTTACTAAAATGTCACCTTTGAACAAACCAGTTGAGGTGTAAGTAATTGTTGAACCTGGGTCAAATGGCCCAGCTTGAGTAACTGAAGTTGTTCCAACTATCGCTCTGGTATCATTAATTTGAGAAGGTCCAACTCTCACGACCAGCGAGTCTGCACTATGGTCAACATAAGCTATTGCTGAACCGGGTGGAAAACATGGAGAACATTTACTTAATCCACCACCAGGCAATCTAAAGACACCCATTGCATACAAAGCTGCAACTACTGCAATTACTATCAGGATTGCCCATCCATATGTCATCAAAAACTCAAGTGCTGCTTGTGCTTTCATAAATTATATTTTAATTTTCTACCTTTTAAAGCTATAGAGATACAGCAGGTACAAGAAAGCCTATTAGACTAGAAAGCATGAGCCTTGCTACAAAGTAGATGGTGAAGTTAATAGCTAAAAGCAGAGGAATGTACTTTATTCCAGCTTTTTCTTTTCCCTCTTGAAGTAAGCCAATTAGCAAGCTGCCAAAAATTGATGAAAATGTTAGGGTGAGCAAGCAATAAGCCCTTATAAATTCTGAAGAGACTTTAACCAAACCAAATCTTAAGCCCCCAACAGCTGTGTAGCTTGGATTTTCTGGCAATTTTAACTTGCTTCCTATAGTGCTCATCGTCTCAACCAAATAGGAAGAAAATGAGAATAGAATAGGAGAAGCAAAACCAACTGCTATGAAAATGAAAATAGCATACATCCCAACTTGAGCTGCAATCTCTTTTTTCAAAAGTTTAAGCTCCCTAATGTCATCAGCAGTCTGTTCAAGCAAGCTTGCTATCTCACCACCTTTCCTCATACCCTCAACTATCAAATTAAAAGTCCTGTTTATTATCCTTGACTTTATTTTTTTCCCTAGAGAGAGCAAAGCATCTTCCAAAGCTTCACCAGCTACAGCCTTAGCTGCAGCAAGCTTTATCTCTTTCTCAAGAACACCAAATTCTGGCCTAGCTGAGAAAAGCAAAGCTTTATCAGGAGTTAAGCCTGATCGAATGTTTGAAGCCATGAGTTGCAAAGCATCTGGAAGCACAGTTTCAGCAAAGCTTCCTCTCCTATCACCAATCAATATGACTACAAGGTCAATTATAAGCTGTGAACCAAAAAATATAGCCAGCATGAGAATTAAAGCCAAAAAACCAAACCAAAAGAAAAATGGAAGCAACAAAAAGGAAAAAGATAAGGAATATAGAAAAGACAAAGACAAGAATTTTTCTATTCCTGTTTCAATCCCAGCATAAGCTAAATTCTGCTCTAACCACTTCACATAGCTTTTTGGATAAATCCACCTTATTCTTTTGTAAGCTCTTTCTATCATACCTCAACACTCGGTCTTCTGCTCTTAACTAAACCAATCAACATGACTTGAAAAATTACAACAGTGAACAAGATAAGGTAAAAAACGCTTTCTGGAACTTGAAATCCGGCAAAAGTGGAGAAAACTATGAGGAAAGTTATGCCAAGTGTGGGCAAGATAACAGTTGACATCAAGTAAATTAAAGCCAATGGACTTAACTGGGAGCCATACTTTCTTATTTTCACTTTCTGTTCTTCTGAAAGGTTGTGGGCAATCATGTTAAGAGTGTTTCCAATATCTCCTCCTGCCCTCATGCTATTCACAATCTGCCAAACAACCCTCTTAAGCCCAACATTTGGAACCCTGAAAGCAAGCTCTTCTAAAGCTT
>Ga0078972_1011874_pt1 | contig 15330 bp, 15 predicted proteins | sample YelNatPaOPGAMG01_FD_67568 | JGI IMG/M metagenome (GOLD analysis project Ga0078972, IMG submission 67568) | Hot spring thermophilic microbial communities from Obsidian Pool, Yellowstone National Park, USA - OP-RAMG-01 (SPADES assembly) (version 2) | ecosystem: Environmental > Aquatic > Thermal... | reverse complement strand
TTTATAAATTGAGCTATTGCCAGCATACAACCCCCTGACCCCCTTAACAAAGGGGAAGTGGGCGAAGAGCAAATAGTGTTTATAGCGTTCATTGCGTTATAGCGTTCATTGCGTTCATTTAAAACTGTAAGGAGTATGGCGCAAAGGCGCAAAACAGCTTACACACCCCTGCACCCCTCTTAGTAGAGGGGAACTTATCTCATAAAAAAGGCTGAAGGCGAATAGCGTTCATAGCGTTTATAGCGTTATTGCGTTTATAGCGTTTGTTGCGTTCATTGCGTTTATTGCGTTATAGCGTTTATAGCGTTATAGCGTTTATTGCGTTTATTGCGTTGTAGCGTTTATTGCGTTGTAGCGTTCATTGCGTTGTAGCGTTTATTGCGTTATTGCGTTTATCAAATAGCATAGAGCGAATAGCGAATAAAAAAAGGCTGAAGAATAAAAAACAACAAGCGAAGAGCTTATAGTAAACAACTAATAAGATAGCACAAATGGCGATAACTCAATCAATATATAATTTGCATTATAAAATTTAGAAGTCCTCCAACTAATATTGCAAATGGCATGATTAATGACATCATAAGTATTGCTGTTTTGATTCCCCTCTCTTTAATTATCATGAAAAAGTTTGCAAGACATGGAACAAACAGAGTTAGTGTGACAAGACTTACCACAATTTGAATTTCATTCAAAAGCCCCTGCCTTGCCATATCAAATAAACCTGCTGCACCATAATCTCTTCTTAAAAAGCCCATAATAAGGGCTTCGGTAGCTTTTGGAGGTAATCCCAAAAAACTTACAACAACTGGAGATGCAAAATTTTCTATCCATACAAGAACATTTATTCTGTCGAGAATAAATAAAATAAATGTGCCGAGAATAAACAAAGGTACCGCTTCTTTTAAATACCACTCTATTCTGCTTAAAGTTTTAATTATTATATTCATAAAGGAAGGCATCCTTAAAGGTGGAAGTTCTATGAAAAAATCGGGCTTTTCGCCAGGCACAAATTTAGAAGCGAGGTATCCTGTCAGCATAAGAACAAGAATAATACAACTTGACCACCACAGAACAGCTTTGATTGATAATGGTCCAAGCATACCAAAGACTACCCCGAGTTGAGCAGAACATGGTATTGCAAGGGCAATTAAAAATGTGGCTATTATCTTTTCACGTTTTGTTTCGAGAATTCTCGTTGACATGGTTGCCATTGTTCCACATCCAAGTCCAAGAATCATCGGAAGTATTGCTTTTCCGTTAAGCCCAAGAACTCTAAAAGCTCTGTCAGATACAACAGCAAGTCTTGGTAGATAGCCACTGTCTTCAAGAAACCCGAAAGCTATGAAGAAAGTTGAAGTAATAGGAAGAATAATTCCTATAGCATAAGTTAAAGCCATTGTAAATATTCCATATTTGCCGATAAGCATATCCTGAAAAAATCCTTCTGGCAGAATGGATTTAACTGATATATCTATAACAGGGGCAATATATCTACCGAATATTATCTCATCAAAAAAGTCAACAAGTATGCCAGCACCAAATTTTCCGACAAACAGATAGAAAGCCGATATTACAAGAAGAAGTATAGGTATTCCCCAGAAAGAATGGATAGCCCATGAATTGAGAATTTGCAGCAATTTCCCGCCTGTTGTATTATTTTGTTTCTGAACAGCCTTGACTATTTCTTCTGCAGATTTTATTCTTGCATTGTTGATAATTGAAGATATTGGTTCTTTAAGTTTTGATTGCGCTTCATCCCTTAGTTCTTCAATTTTCTTGATATTCTCAGAATTCAGGTTTGCCATAAGCCAGCTCTTCAGACTTTCATCTCCAGATAATATCATGAGAGCTATTGAACGCCTGGATATGTTTGAATCAGGGAGTATAGCAGATATTTTATTTGTATATTCTTCGATTACAGAATTATACGTAGCTTTAATTGAAACCTGCCCGGGATTTAATATCGCTTCTTTTAAAGTGTTTATACCTTTTTTTTGCGGAGCGATTGTGCCAACTACTTCTATATTGAGTAAGCTACTTAGCTTCTGATAGTCAATCTCAATGCCACGTGCTTTTGCTTCATCCTCCATGTTCAGGTCAAGAACGCATGGTAGATTCATCTCAGCAAGCTGAATCAAAAGCATTATAGCCCTTTTTAAATTTTTTGCATCAGCTACAAGAACAACTGCTTCAGCTTTTTCTCTTATTAATATGTCTCTTGTAACCTTCTCATCTTCACTCATTGGAGTTAAATTGTTAACTCCTGGTGAATCAATCAAAATAAATTTTCTATCACCAATTGAAATATTCCCGTATGAAACTTCAACTGTAGTTCCAGGATAATTGGAAACAGTTACATATTTGCCGGTTAAAAGTCCAAAGATTACGCTTTTACCAACATTTGGATTCCCGATAAGGATTACTTTGCTGTGTTGTTTCCCCTTTTGATGCCTATGTCTGTATCTTTTTTGTTTTTCTATTTCATATTCTTTTTGCATTTTGCGCAATATCCCCTAATCTCCAGTGTATGACTTTGACCTTTGAACCCCTGTTTTTCACATATTTTCTCCTGTAATTTTTCGAGTTCTTCAGAATAAAATTCGATCACTTTTCCGCACTCATTACAATGCATATGGTCATGATGTTTGATTCCATAAACACATTCATATATTGTCCCTTTTTCTGTTTTTCTGACTATGCTTATAAAACCGCTTTTGTGTAATAAGTTAAGGGTTCTATAAACAGAAGCCCGAGATACTTTAAGGCCGGTCTGTCTTATCTGAAGATATAAAGAATCCGGGTCAAAATGTCCTGTGCATGATAATATTCTGTTAAGAACCACTGAGCGTTCATTGGTCAGGCGTTGTCCGTGTTCCCTCAGAAAGTTTGTAAAATCTTTTTTCCCTTTATTTTTATCTATCATATTAATTGAGAATGAGTCTCAATAACAATATAAAACTTTTATCAGTATTTTGTCAAATTGTTTTTTTAGTGCCTGAATTTTACATTTTTGAAGAATTTATGCTATGGTTATTTTTCAGGAGATGCTTTTATACTCCCATTCTGAAAAAAGTTCTGGAGGTTGAAATTATGTTTAATAAGATAGTGCTTGCATATTCTGGAGGTCTTGATACATCGGTTGCTATAAAGTGGCTTAAAGAAAAATATGGTGCAAAAATTATAGCTTTCTGCGCTGATTTGGGTCAGGGAGAAGATCTTGAGGAAGTCAGGAAAAAAGCAATAAGAACCGGAGCATCAAAAGCATATATAGAAGACCTTCGTAATGAATTCATAAAAGATTATATATTTCCGATGCTGAGGGCAAATGCTGTTTATGAGGGAACTTATCTTTTAGGCACTTCAATTGCGAGGCCTTTGATAGCAAAAAAACAAATCGAGATAGCAAAAAAAGAAGGCGCAGAAGCCGTTGCTCATGGAGCTACAGGTAAAGGCAATGACCAGGTAAGATTTGAACTTACCTATTATGCTCTAAAGCCGGATATTAAAGTTCTGGCTCCATGGCGTGAATGGCCATTTGATTCAAGAAGGTCTTTGATTGAGTATGCGGAAAAACACGGGATACCGGTTACAGCAACAAAGGAAAAACCTTATAGTATTGACAGAAATCTTTTCCATATAAGTTACGAAGGCGGAATTCTTGAGGATCCCTGGAAAGAACCTCCCTCAGATATGTTTACTATGATAACGCCACCGGAGAAGTCTCCTGACAAACCAGTCTATATTGAAATCGCATATGAGAAAGGGAATCCTGTTGCCATTGACAATAAACGCCTATCGCCAGCAAAGTTGCTCGAAAAACTTAATTCAATCGCTGGTAGTCATGGAATAGGCAGAATTGATATAGTCGAAAACAGATACGTTGGCATCAAATCGAGAGGAATATATGAAACACCCGGTGGAACAGTATTACATATTGCACACAGAGCTATTGAATCAATAACACTCGATAGGGAGGTCATGCATCTAAAAGACTCTCTTATAATCAAATACTCCGAGCTTATTTATTATGGATATTGGTTTTCACCTGAACGCATTGCATTACAGAATATGATTGATAATATTCAAAAAGATGTTACAGGAACAGTCAGGTTGAAACTTTACAAAGGCAATTGTTATGTGACTGGAAGAAAATCTCCTTATTCGCTTTATAATACAAAGCTTGCAACCTTCGAAAAAGAGCAGGTTTACAACCAAAAAGATGCAGAAGGTTTTATTAAGATAAATGCATTAAGATTGAAACTTCCGAAATTCAGGTCATAATATGTCTGATTTAAAATATTGGCTTGCTCTTATAATGACTCCTGATATTGGCCCTATAAGAGCAAAAAAGCTGATTTCAATTTTCAAGACTCCAAAAAAAATATTTAATGCAGATTTCAAAGATCTATCCGCAATCGATGGAATCACTCAGAAAGCTGCAAAAAAAATAACATCTTTTTCTGAATGGGATATTGTAGAAAAATATATTGATATTATTAGTGAAAAGAATATAAAAACAATTTGTCTAAATGATTCAGATTACCCTGTTCTTCTTAAAGAAACGAGCGATGCCCCTGTTGTTTTGTTTATAAGAGGTGATATAATGCCAAATGATAGATTCTCTCTTGCAATTGTTGGTTCAAGAAAAATGACATCCTATGGAGCGCTGGTAGCGGAGAGATTTTCAGAAGAACTATCATCTGCAGGTATGACAATTGTAAGCGGAATGGCGAGAGGTATTGACTCTGTTGCTCACAGAGGAGCGATAAAGGCAAATGGCAGAACCATAGCAGTTCTTGGTTCAGGAGTTGATGTTGTTTATCCTCCGGAGAATAAAAATCTTTTTGAAAAAATTATTGAACACGGTTGCATAATGAGCGAGTTTTTACCTGGAACAGGTCCTGATAAAGAAAATTTTCCAAAACGTAACAGAATTATAAGCGGGCTTTCACTCGGCGTACTTGTTGTTGAAGCTGTATCTGACAGCGGCGCATTAATTACAGCAAAATTCGCAAACGATTACGGAAGAGAAGTTTTTGCCATTCCCGGAGCGATTACATCCAAAAACTCTAAAGGAACAAATAACTTGATTAAAGAAGGCGCTTTGCTCGTACAGCAACCTGATGATATACTTGAAGAACTCGCGCCTGTATTAAAAGGTTTTATTAAAACAGAACATAAAGTAAAGATTGAACTCAGTAATGACGAAAAGATATTATGTAATCTGCTTTCTGGCGAACCCAGACAGATTGATGATATAGCGCGTCAAAGCGCATTTCCTGCTTCAAAAGTGCTTGCAATACTTCTCGGGCTTGAACTTAAGGGTATTGTAAAACAAATAACTGGAAAGAGGTTTTATTTAGCATGAATAATCTTGTAATAGTTGAATCTCCTGCAAAAGCAAGGACAATTAATAAAATTCTTGGAAAGGATTTTACTGTAAAAGCATCGATAGGCCATATAAAAGATTTGCCTGAAAAAGATTTAGGAGTTGATATAGAAAATAATTTTACTCCCCGGTATGTAATCATACCGGGCAAAGAAAAAATAATCAAAGAACTCAAAAAAGCCTCAAAAGAAGCTGATAAAGTTTTTCTTGCTCCTGACCCTGACAGAGAAGGCGAAGCTATAGCCTGGCATATAGCGACAGAAATAGCAGATAAAAATACTCCTCCAATTAATGAAAAAATTTATAGAATAATTTTCAATGAAATAACTGAAAAGGCAGTAAGAGAGGCAATAAAAAAGCCTGAAAAAATAGACATGAATAAAGTAGATGCCCAGCAGGCGCGCAGAGTTCTTGACAGACTTGTAGGATATGGACTTAGTCCGCTTTTATGGAAAAAGATTAGAAGAGGCTTAAGCGCTGGAAGAGTCCAATCTGTCGCAGTTAGACTGATTGTTGAGAGAGAACGTGAAATAAACGAATTTAAATCAGAAGAATACTGGAGTATAATTGCTGATTTTGAAGGCTCTGTCAAACCAGTTTTTCAGGCAAAACTTTCAAAAATATTAAAAGAAGAATCAGGGCAAAAGTTTCTTATACCAAACAGCGAAAAAGCCGACAAAATAGTCTCTGATTTAAAGAATAGTTCTTTCAAACTCAGCAATATAGAGAAAAAACATAGAAGAAGGCTGCCGTATCCTCCTTTCATAACAAGTACTCTTCAGCAGGAAGCTGTAAGAAAACTTAAATTCACAGCTAAGAAAACCATGATGGTAGCGCAGGAACTTTATGAAGGTATTGAACTCGGCGGGGAAGGTTCTGTTGGATTAATAACCTATATGAGAACTGATTCACATCGCATAGCGCCGGAGGCTCAGCAGTGGGCAAGGGAATTAATAGCTAAAACTTTTGGAAAGGACTATGTTCCTGAAAAAGCCCCTGTTTATAAAAGTAAGGATACTGCGCAGGAAGCACATGAAGCCATCAGACCAACTTATGCTGATAAGCATCCAGAGCTTGTTAAGCCTTTTCTTTCAAAAGACCAGTATGCTCTTTATTCGCTAATCTGGAAAAGATTTATTGCAAGCCAGATGTCGCCTGCTCAGCTTGAACAGACAACTTTTATCATTAATGACGATAAAGAAAATTATGAACTCCGCGCTTCTGGTACTGTTATTCGCTTTGATGGTTTTATGGCACTTTATACAGAAGGCAAAGATGAGATTGAGGAAGAAGAAGGTTTTGTGCTACCAGCTTTGAAAGAAGGAGAAGCTTTAAGGCTTCTTAAGGTACAGCAAAAGCAGCACTTTACACAACCACCTCCACGATATACTGAAGCAACACTTGTCAAAACTCTTGAAGAAAAAGGCATTGGCAGGCCAAGCACATATGCTACGATACTTTCTACAATTCAGGATAGAAAGTATATTTTAAAGACCGAGGGGAAATTCCATCCAACCGAGCTCGGAATTTTAGTAAATGATTACCTTGTCGGAAAATTTCCCGAATTATTGAATGTTAATTTTACGGCAAAAATGGAAAATGAACTCGACATGATTGAAGAAGGGAAGCTGAAATGGGTGAAAGTGATAAATGATTTTTTCAAACCCTTTAAAAAAGGGCTTTCAGAAGCAGTAAAGTCTCCAGATAATGTGAAACCAGAAGATATACCAACTGAAATTGTTTGCGAAAAATGCGGCAAGGCAATGGTTATAAGATGGGGAAGACATGGAAGATTTTTAGCGTGTACAGGTTTCCCCAAATGTAAAAATACGAAACCTCTGTCCGGAAACGGAGAAAACGGACAGTCGAATGAACAGGATGTTCAGCAAACAGATGAAAAATGTGAAAAATGTGGTTCGCCCATGGTATTAAAAAAAGGAAGATTTGGTAATTTTCTTGCGTGCTCCAGATACCCGGAATGTAAAAACGCAAAGCCTCTATCAACTGGTGTTAAGTGTCCCGAAGACGGGGGAGATATTGTAGAAAGGCGTTCAAAAAGAGGACGTATTTTCTGGAGTTGCAGCAATTACCCGAAATGCAAATTTGCTTCATGGAATAAACCATTTGGACAAACATGTCCAAAATGCAATGCTAAAATTCTTTATCAGAAAAAGAACAAAAACGGCGATATTACAATATTCTGTAAAAATAAAGAATGCGGATATAAAGAAATAACAAAAGAGCAGGCTTAAATATAGAATCAAGATGGGGAAAAATAAGAATTTCCCTAACATATCGGGAAATAATTCAAGGTTGATTAAACCATTGATAATTGGAATTGCAGGAGCTCATAGCGGCTCAGGCAAAACAACTGTAGCCTGTAATATACTCAGGAATTTAAAGGGCTGGTCAGCAATAAAATATACAAAAACACCTCTTTATTCTTCTATAATTGACAACCCTACAATTTTATCAGAAAAAGGTAAAGATACCGCAAAAATGCTTAAAGCAGGCGCAGAAAAAGTTTTATGGATTCAATCGCCATCAGGAGAATTGTCTTCTTTAATAAATATTGCTCTAAACATGCTATACAATTATAGTGGTATAGTAATTGAAGGCAATAGCGCTGTAAAAGCAGTAAATCCTGATATTTTAGTTTTTGTTTTAAGTGATACAGGAAAAATTAAATTGGGAGCCGATGTTTTAATGAAAAAAGCGAATATCATAATTCACAATGGAATAAATTTCCCGGATAGCCTTCTTAACAAAAACAAGTTTTTAATAGAAGATGTAGATGGCTATGTAAATTGTCTTAAAGATTTATTGAGTAAAATGCAATAAAATTGTAATATATAATCAGCTTGTATGGTAATTTTGAAAGTTGCCGATGCTAAATCATTTCCCGGCTCGATCAGGGAATGTAAAACTTTTAATTTATATAAAATGGAGGTTGAAATGAGAAAGAGCATATTTACGATAATTTTAATCTGTCTTCTTATCCCTTTAGTTTCATTTGCAGGCGCTCCGCTTGATTCTGTAAAAGCACAAATTAATAAGGTTCTCGATGTCTTGCGAGATCCTTCATTGAAAGGTGAGGCGGGCAAGAAGACTAAGAAGGCAAAAATTAGAAATATTTCTGATAGTTTTTTTGACTATACAGAACTTTCAAAGAGAACTCTTGGACAGAATTGGAGTAAATTAAATACGCAACAACAGAATGAATTTATAAGTTTATATAAACAGATTCTTGAAGATGCATATGCGGACAAAATTGTAACATATACAGATGAAAAGGTTAATTTTGGAAAAGAAACCCAGTTAACTGAAAAAACCGTTGAAGTTCAAACTGTAATTTTAACAAAAAAAGCTGATATACCTATAAATTACAGGGTAATTCAGAAAGGGAATGAATGGAAAGTATATGATGTTGTTATTGAAGGGGTGAGCCTGATAAGTAACTACAGAAATCAATTCAGGGAAATTCTTTCAAATAAAACACCAGATGCATTGCTTGAGACATTGCGTAAAAAAGTGGGAAAAGCTTAATCAAAATGTATGTTTTGGGTTAATGGTTTGCCCAAAACATACATTTGAAATAAAAAGGAGGAGTTTAATAATGAAATCCTCAAGTGTTGTTTTATTAGTATTATGTTTTTTATTTTGTTTTTTTACAAATGTATTTTCTGATACTTTGTCTTCATCAGAAGAGAAATCCACTAAACCAATTGATACAACAATTTCTCAAGAACCAAAAGCTTCTGAACAGGAAATTGTACAAAGCGTGCCTGAAACAAAATCAGAATCTGTTAAAAGTGAAATATCTTCAGAAGATATAAAAAAATCTGACACTCAAGCAAAAGAATCTTCTCAACAAGAAGTAATTGAAGAAGAAAAAGAAGAGACTATTCAGATAGCTGACCCGCTTTATCCATGGAATAAAGCCATGTATCATTTCAATGACAAACTTTATTTCTGGGTTCTGAAGCCTGTTTCTAAGGGATATTCTGCAATATTGCCAGAGGATATGCGTATTGCTGTAAGCAATGTCTTTTATAATATAGCCACTCCTGTACGTTTTGCTGGCTGCCTTCTTCAGCTTAAAATTAAAGATTCAGTGAATGAATTGATACGTTTTTTATATAATTCCACCGCAGGTGTGTTAGGACTTGCTGACGCTGCCAAAGAAGATTTAGGTATAGCAAGAAAGGAAGAAGATTTAGGACAAACATTGGGCTCGTACGGTATAGGTCACGGATTTTATATTGTCTGGCCGTTTATTGGTCCATCATCTTTAAGAGACACTTTTGGTAAGATAGGAGATGGGTTTCTTGATCCTGTAAATTATGTTAATCCTGCTGAAGCATCAATTGGAATAACTGCATATGACAAGGTAAACACAGTATCTCTTCATATAGGTGATTATGAAGATCTAAAAAAATCAGCTATAGATCCATATGTTTCAATAAGAGATGCCTATACACAATACAGAAAGAAAAAAGTGGAAGAATAAAATTGTTTTTGCCTGAAGTGTAAATTAATCCGGCTTGCAGGCCCTAAAAGTATACAGGCAAGAAATAGTGGACCTGGGTTACACGATGAACACGGTGAACCTAAAAATCCAGATGTTGCTCAAAAACAAATTCGTTTTACGTGTCCGTTGTCCGTATATCATTTAAAAGATGTCTTTATTACTTTTCCTGAGCGGTCCGGTTTTGTCGAACCGTAACATCTAATGATGGGCAATTAACGAGAACATAGTTTTGGAAAATATTTATTTTGTCCTTGAGTAAAGAATCCTTCCGGATTTCTTTATTTCGCCTAACAGTGTTTCCATTTTTGCAGACTTGTAATCGTCTGAAGAATATCCGACCGGCTCAACAACGGAAAGATACTTTGCCGAAGCCTTTGCAAGATCACTTTGTATATCAATAATTCTTCTTCTTTTAAATGAAGGTGAAATAACTGCTATATCAATGTCCGATTTTTGAAAAATATTAATAACAACTTCTCTTAATTGTTCAGGCGTGTTTTTTGGCAAGGGTCTTGTTATCTTGGGTGCTTGTATAGATCATCGTGATCGAGAACTCGCAAAAGAAGAACATCCGCTGACCAGTCCGGGCTTCCTGAAGGCAGTATGTTTGCAAGATCGAAAGAAATTCGGTATCTCCTGTCCACCCTTACAGACCACGCTGTCGGATCATTTACAATGCGCTCAAGATTTAGGCCGGGATGGAGCGGATTCTTCTCAAGAAGATTTAATGCTTTTGCTATTTTCTTCCTTAAAACCTGATTTGTTCGAAATACCTCGATATCTTCAAGAAATTTCTTGCTCGGGATAAGTTTAGGCACTCTCTATTTCCTTTAGCATCCACTCAGGCATTTTACCCTTACCACTTCTTCGTGCCTCCTCAAGTTTAGCGATTCCCTTCTCACTAAGCCGGATTGACGGATACACAGATACAGGATACAGCACAATGGCCCCGCCTTCCTCGACTTTTAGATTTAAATATGAGCCGCTTTCGATCCCGAGCTCTTTCCGAAGCGTTTTCGGCAAATTAATACTTCCTCTTTTATCTACGGTTATAAGCATAGAGTTTTCTCCTCCACTATCTTTTGTTGAATGTACATTATTTATATGATATACTAATAATGTCATTTTGTCAATTTGTCAATTCATGATTTTTATTTATTGAAATTATCCACCTAAGTTTTCTAAAAACAAAGAAATTGTAAATATTAATATCTGATTTATATAAGTAAGGTTGTTACATTATTTAGCCTTTAAAAACTGGTCAACAGTTAATCCACTCTTTCTAATAAGGCCACGTAATAATCCTGGTGCTAATTCTTTATAATCAGGGATTGATAGAGTTGGTCTTGATTTGTGGTAAAGTATCATATATATAAAAAACAGGACCCCCGTCTTGTAACTTAATTGCAAGTGAAAAAATAAGCCATAGTGGTGAAGAAATAACAAGCTCTAACCATAGTAGAAAATTTCAAAAAGTCTTTTTGCATATTTAATTATTTAAAACAATGATTTTTTAAGAAAAATTGCTTAGCTTTGGGGAATAGTCTGTAGAAAAAATAAAATAATGGAACTGTTAAACTATTTTTCTTGAATGCTCTATAACAGTTAATATTACCTTTTATAATATTTTTTAAATTTTTATTACTTACACCACCAAAACGCATTTTTATAATTGGCTCAGGAAGATATATGGTAGTTATCCTGTATTTTTCTAAAAAACGTAACATCAATTCGAAATCCGCTGAGATTTCAAAATTTGTATCAAAGGCTCCGTATTTGTCATATACTTCTTTTTTTACAAAGAATGTAGGGTGTGGTGGGTGCCATCCATATTTAAAACTACCATATTTATATTGAGAAGACTTCCAGTACATTATCACTTTATTAGTATCATTTTTATCAACATATATAAGGTCACCATAACAACTATCAACATTATATTTCTTAAATGTATCAACCACTTTTTCTATAATAATGTCGTTAACATAAAAATCATCAGAATTTAAAATTCCGATAATTTCTCCTCTTGCAAGCTTTATCCCTTTGTTCATTGCATCATAGATTCCATTGTCATGTTCGCTTATGAGGGTTGCTATATTGTCCCTATATTTGTTGATGACATCCAAAGTCCCATCTGTAGAACCGCCATCAATAACAATATGCTCTATATCATTATGTGTTTGCTTAACAATGCTTTGTAAACAATTATCAATGAAATTAAAGGAGTTATATACAACAGTAATAATAGATATTTTCATATTTTAACATCTCAATTTAATTTACAAATTAAACTTATAATGATTATCAAATTTTCTCTCCACCCAGATTTCTTCATGCCTTTTTTTCCATTATATGGTTTCTATTAAATCAGTTCACGAGTTTTATCAATTTCATAATGCTTAAATACCTAATGCAGAAATAATCAACATGCTTTACTTGAAAATCGTCCCTCTTAGAATATACAGCTTATATAAATCTCATGCTTTTTTTGCAAGCTTTGTTTTTATTGAAATTATCCACCTAAATTTCTCCAAAAACAAAGAAAGTGTAATTATTAATATCCAATTTCTATAAATAATACGATGCTTCTGGTTAAAATCCTCAGTAAAACAAAATATCTTTTATTTCTGATAATGATTTTTGATAATCTTTCCTATCTTCAACAAATTTTCTATATGTTTCAGAAGAATAATTTTTTAATCCTTCAGTGTTACATATTTTTAATTTTGGTGATTCAATATATTCTAAATATGAAGAATATTTCCAATCTTCCGGCTTTTCAACTAGTCCGTCACTTGTAGGGTTTAAATGAAGATACCTTGTTAGATGCAGCATCTGTGTATCATCTTTTACTAATACATTTTTAAATTTGCTCTGCCAAAGTGGCCCTTTCCTCTTCATCTTTAAATTAAAATATCGTGTATAACTGTCAAGAACTTTCTTCATGAAAATAGTTATGCCATTGTCACAAACTTGCTCAAGTAAAAGATGAATATGAGTGGGCATCAAACAATATGCATATATTTTAATAAGATGTTCGTCTTCATTAATAAAGTTTCTTATAAAATTTACCTTATCCTTAATCTCGATATAAGCTGAAAATCTGGTTGGCAGATTTTTAACTCTATAGAATTTAAAAAGTTCAAGCATTCGTTTATAGTCTTTATTAGTTCTAAAGACCTTGAAACCCGCTATACTTTTTGTGAATATATGATATACATAGCCGTTAATTAGAGGCTGCTTTCTCATAAATCCTCAACAATCCTTGCACTTCCGAAGTGCAGGTTTATCCGCTCTCCTTCTCAAAATCTTTACTTCCAATTACTAAGAAATTCTAATCTATTTCTCATTTCTTCTGCTTTTACGGAAAACCATAGTTTCATAAATCTTCTAAGAAGAGTTCCAATTGGCAATTGATCTGAAAGAATAATCCCGGAGTGTTCTTTATTCTCCCGCAATTTCTTATTATATAAAATTATAAAGTCTTTTTTATTATGAGTAAAAATAGTTCTTTTTATTCTTAAAGCATATTCAAGCTGTTCTTCGTCTGAAAGTGAATCATTCCCAACTTGCTGTGTTGTAATTACATCAACGCCTCTGTTTGATAATGCTTGTGCAAATGCATATGGAACATCCTCATCAAGATATAATTTAATTCTCATTTTTCAAAAAGTTGTTTTACATTCTCTTCACTATCCTCATCAATTTCCTTATCAATTTCATTCTGGTGTTCATAATAGTATGACAGGGCATCATATATCTTTGAGAGGGTTAAATGCGGGAACTCTCTATCAAGCTCTTCGGGAGAATATCCAAGCTTATAATAAGCTATGATGTTTGAGACTCTCGTTCTTGTCCCTTTAATTATCGGCTTCCCACCGCCTATATCATCTCTAAATGTTATGTATGGATGAAGTATTTTTGTTTCCATTTGCCGCTCCTTTTTCTTACAAAACATTTTACTTTGCTAACAAATTATAAATCAATACTTATTTCAATTTTTGTATCCAGTTTGAATTATAATTTTGCAGATTATGAATCAAACCGTGTCTGCCTTGATTTCAATTTATTAAAGATAAGAATCTCATTATTCTTTTATACATTTTTCCTTTCAGGCTGTACGGCTGGTACAAATCCCATGCTATTCTTGCAAGCTTTGGGCGGGATTGCGTTTATAGGGTTCATTGAGTTTGTTGCGTTGTAGCGTTAATTGTGTTGAATATAACTACTGTTCTGGGTTCTATGTTCAAGGTTAAACTGCCGTGAAACGGCATAAATACGGTGAAGCGCGGGCACATGAAGTGTACTTGTCAGCAACAGGATAAAACAAAACTTCACTTTCTTAGCGGCAGAAATATTATTTTATTCTTTACGTCCTCTTCTTCTGCATATTTTGATATAAGCTCAATGTCTTTCACACATATCCCTATTGTAACTTTCAAAGGATGCGCATAAATCAGTCCCCAGAATAATTGTCCAGCAGTCTGCCGTTCTGCTGCAAGAGACAATAAATCATCATCATGAGTAAACAATATCCTTCTGAGGAATGTTGCCCTTTCCAATAAAGCAGAATCGGGTTTCCCGGTAAAACTATCAGCTTGAGCTGTTAAAACGTCTACTCCTTTTAATTTTAATCCAATTGTAATTGCAACTGGCACATGTTCATCCATATATATAGGGATCACTGAATCAGACCTTTAGACTTCAATCTATTGATAAGGGACGATATTGATGTTTCTTTTTCAAGTTTAATGCTTTTTTCAAGTCTCTTCTCGATGTCTTCTTCAAACTTATCCTGATGATCAGAATAATATGCCAGAGCAGAATAGATATTTCCAAGGGTAAGATAAGGGTGTTGCAAATGGAGTTCTTCGGCACTCCACCCGTAGGAAATCTTTTCTAAAATTAATTCAACAACTTTCATATTCGTTCCCCTGATGATGGGAACGCCATGCTCGTTTAACGTTATGTGCTCATACCCTGTCTGTACAGCTTGCATATTAGCACCTCCCTCACCGATTTACTACTACGATATATTTTATCATAATGCAAGTGTGTTCATAGTGTTTGTCAAAGTAATGCTACGCATTGGAGGTGAGACCCGCTATAGTGTTCGTTGAGTTCATTGCGTTTATAGCGTTGTTGCGCTAATTGTGTTAATTGCGTTCATTGAGTTATAGCGTTATAGCGTTTAATTAAAACGACAACATGACAAAGGAATAGACAACCCCCTTAATCCCCCTTGACAAAGGGGGAATTAGCGTATAATGAAGAGCGGAGAGCAAAAAAAGGCTGAAGGCTGAAGTATAAAACAAACAACAATGCACAGCTCAAAATATAAGGCACAAAGCGTAAAAAACAAGGGTGAAGGCAAATAGCTAATAGCGTTGTAGTGTTATGGAATCAATAC
>Ga0078972_1011872_pt1 | contig 15331 bp, 15 predicted proteins | sample YelNatPaOPGAMG01_FD_67568 | JGI IMG/M metagenome (GOLD analysis project Ga0078972, IMG submission 67568) | Hot spring thermophilic microbial communities from Obsidian Pool, Yellowstone National Park, USA - OP-RAMG-01 (SPADES assembly) (version 2) | ecosystem: Environmental > Aquatic > Thermal... | reverse complement strand
AGTTCTGCGCCATACGAAGCTACCTATCCACCGCGGCCAAACACGGCCGCAACTTCTTCGACACCCTCGTCATGCTCGCCGAGGGCCGACCCTGGCTACCTGAAACGACCTGACCAGTTACATCAGTTCTTCCTTAAACAACTCGCCTGTCTAACTCCAGACGACTTCGAGGCATCAACGACTTGGAAGTGCGGAGAGAGCCTTCGCGATTGGTCAAAGCCCTACCTGCTCGAACTTTCTTACACCTCATGGCGACTCAAGCCATACGCCGTTGACCTTGGGGAGACAGGGGCTCCCTTCCACTGGGACTCTGAGCGCCGCGCACTACTGCGGGCAGACCTCGAAGCAGGCTTCATCCATGGCTACGGCCTGGATCGAGACGAAGCTGAACATGTACTCGACTCCTTCAACCGCGTACGTAAGCACGAGGAGCGCGACTTCGGCGAGTACCGCACCAAACGCCTCGTCCTGAAGGCCTACGACCGCATGGCAGAAGCAATCGCCAACGGCGGCAAGGGTTGGAAGCCGCTGGCCGATCCGCCCGCCGGGCACGGCCCCCGTCACTCCGAATAGCCAAGCAACGGAAGAACAATGCCACTCGCCATCGACAAGGGATTCCTCAAAGACCTGGGCAAGCTGGAGAAGCCCGTCTACAACCGCGTCACCGAGGTCTTCGACGAGTTCGACGCCGCCACCCACACCGGCCTGCACCTGGAGAAGATCGCCAACGCCCGCAACCCGCGGTTCCGGTCCATCCGCATCGACCAAGCGTGGCGGGGCATCGTGCTGGCCCCCGTCACCGGCGACGTTTACACGTTGCTGAAGGTGTTGCACCACGACGACGCCTACGCATGGGCGCAACGCAGCAACGTCTCGGTCAACTCGGCCACCGGCGGCATCGAGATCCGCGACGAAACCGAACTCGAACGCCAGATCCCCGAAATGACCGAAGCGGCCAAGAACGCGGGCACCCCGGTCTTCGCGAATGTCAAGGACGGTGAGCTGACCAAACTCGGCATCGACGAGAAGGTGCTGGCGTTCGCGCGGACCGTCACTGACGCCGCCCAGCTCGACGCGGCGAAATCCTTTCTGCCCGAGACGCAGTGGGATGTGTTGTTCGGTCTCGCCGCCGGTTTCACCCCCGAGGAAGTCTGGGCCGACCTCGGCGCGCAAATCCTGAGCGAGCCCGTCGACACGGATGACATCGATGCGGCCATCCTGCGCAGCAGCGACCGTGTCGTCCTCGTCAGCGGACCCGACGAACTGATGGACGTGTTCGCGTACCCATTCGCCACCTGGCGGGTGTACCTGCACCCGACCCAGCGCGCTGTTGTCGACGCGGCCTACAAAGGTCCGGCCCGGGTCACCGGCGGCCCCGGCACCGGCAAGACTGTTGTAGCCCTGCACCGCGCGCGCATGCTCGCCCAGCGCGGTGACGGCAAGGTGCTCGTCACAACATTCACCTCAACCCTGTCCGAGACTCTGCAGTCCGGTCTCGACATTCTCGTCGACGACGAAAAGGTCGAAGAACGGATCGAGGTGTCACATGTCGACCGGATCGCCCACCGCGTCTTCCGCAATAGCCACGGTGCACCGCACATGCTCGGCTCCGAGGACGAGAAAGCGTTGTGGGCCGGGCTGATCGACGAACTCGGGCTTACGTTCACCCCCGTGTTCCTGTCTGAGGAATGGCGGCAGGTGGTCCTGGCGCGTCGCATCGGCACCGCCGACGCCTACCTCGCCGCCAAGCGGACCGGGCGCGGACGAGCCTTGGAGCGGCCCAGCGGGCCCAGGTCTGGCAGGCGATCTGGGAGTTCGAGCAGACTCTCACCCAGCAGGGCGCGTGGACACACGAAACCATCCGGCGGGAGGCGACTCGACTATTGGAGCAATCTCCCGACAAGCCGTTCCGCCACATCATCATCGACGAGGCCCAGGACCTCAGCCCGGACCAATGGCGGCTGCTGCGCGCCGCGGTCGCCGAAGCACCCGACGACATCTTCATCGCCGGCGATACTCACCAACGCATTTACGACAACCGGGTCAGCCTGCGCGAAGTCGGCATCAAGATCGCCGGCCGGTCGTCGCGATTGAGCATCAACTACCGGACCACCGCTGAGATTCTTGGCTGGAGCCTAGGTCTGCTACGCGGCGAGCCGATCGACGACATGGAAGGCGGACTGGACTCCATTGCGGGCTGCAAGTCCTATGTGCATGGGCAACCGCCGGAATTGAGTGGACACCAAACCGCCGACGCTGAGGCGAAGTCGATTGCCACCGCCGTCAAGGGTTGGATCGACGACGGAATCGCCCCATCGGAGATCGGGATCGCCGTTCGTGCCAAATGGCTGACACCGAAGATCGAAGGTGCTCTGCGTGCGGCCGGGGTCGGTAGCGTCGACCTGGCGAAGGCATCGGAAGACGACGATGCGGTCCGGGTCGGAACCATGCACCGCGTGAAGGGACTGGAGTTTCGCTGCATGTGTGTCGCCAGCGTGAGCGCCAACCTGGTTCCCGCCGCGAATGCCGTAACGCCGGTCGAGGACGACAAGCAGACGCATCAACAGGACCTGGAGCGGGAACGTTGCCTGCTTTTCGTCGCCTGCACCCGCGCCCGCGAGGAGCTGCTCGTCACCTGGCACGGCGAACCCAGCCCGTTCCTAACCGCGCTTGAAAAGAACTGAACAGGAGACATGCAGTGACCCGCTTGTCAACGCTGCTCGACGAAATCGATTCCGGCATGGTGCTTCTCCCAGAGTTCCAGCGCGGCTATGTCTGGAACCGCGACCAGGTCCGCGGCCTGATGCGGTCGCTCTACCGCAAATATCCGGTCGGCGGTCTGCTTATGTGGGAGACGGCATCGGAGGACATCGCGGTTCGCGGGGTTGGCGCGGGCAGCGGCACTCGGCAGCTGCTGCTCGACGGTCAGCAGCGGGTCACATCCATGTACGGGATCGTTCGCGGTAAACCACCGCGATTGTTCGAAGGCGACAAAAGCGCTTTCACTGGGTTGCATTTCAACGTCGAGACCGAGTCCTTCGAGTTCCACGCACCGACCAAGATGGCCGGCGACCCGACCTGGGTGAATGTGACCGAGTTGTTCCAGAAGGGGCCGTTCGAGTACCTCACCGCCTTCCCCGACGTCGAACGCGAGGTCCTCAACACATACCTGGCGCGGCTGAACCGCATCAAGGAGATCGAGAACCGCGACTTCAACTCCGAGAAGATCACCGGTGCGGACAAGACGATCGACGAGGTCGTCGACATCTTCAACAGAGTCAACTCCGGTGGCACCAAGCTGTCCAAGGGTGACCTCGCGCTAGCGAAGCTCTGCGCCGAGTGGCCGGATGCGCGAAAAGAATTGCGGGACAACCTGGACCGGTGGAACAAGGTCGGGTTCCGGTTCTCGCTGGACTGGTTGCTGCGAAACGCGACCGCGGTCGCAACCGGCCGGGCGTTGTTCTCGTCCCTGTCCGACGTGTCCGCCGCCGATTTCGAGTCGGCCCTCGGGAAGTCGGTGAACCACATCGGCACTTTCCTCGACGCAGCCTCCGGACGTCTCGGCCTGGATCATGACCGAGTGCTCATGGGCCGCTACGCCACGCCCGTCATCACCCGGCTGCTGCACCTCAACGGCGGCGGTTTCACCGACAGCGCGCATCGAGACAAGGTTCTATTTTGGTACGTGCATTCCGCGCTGTGGGGCCGGTTCAGCGGATCGACGGAGACGTCCTTGCAGCAGGATTACGAGTCGGCTGAGCGTGGTGGGGTCGACGCACTCATCTCGACGCTGGAACGCGTGCGAGGTGGCCACTTGGCCATCGGCCCTGACGACTTCGCAGGCTTCAACCGCGGTTCACGCTTCTACCCCCTGCTATACCTCTTGACCCGCGTCGATGGTGCCCGAGACTTCGGCAGCGGGCTGGAATTGCGCGCCGAGCTGCTGGGCAAACTAACGTCGTTGCAGGTGCACCACATCTTCCCAAAAGCCCTGCTGCGCAAGCACGGATTCGACCGCAACGAGATCAACGCGATCGCCAACTTCTGCTTCCTCACCCAGGACACCAACATCAAGATCGGGATGCGTGACCCGGCAGCGTATCTGCCCGAGGTACAGGCCAAGCACCCGGGTATTTTGGAGTCGCAGTGGATTCCGACCGATCCTGAACTGTGGCGGGTAGAAAGCTTTTCAGACTTCCTGGCCGCCCGTCGCGAGCTATTGGCCGCGTCAGCGCAGTCGTTCCTGGAAAGCCTACGCAGTCTCGACGGACCACACGATAACGTGGTTCTGGATCGTCTACAGGTCGCCGATGAGGTCATCGATGAGCCCCGCATCGAGCAAGTCCATGAACTCATTGCTGAGCTGAAACGCAGAGGCTATGCAGAGCCAGAAGTCGATGCGGAGATCTCAGACCCTGATACCGGCGCTGTTCTCGCGGTCGCTGAAGCATTCTGGCCCAAGGGCCTTCAAGAGGAGCTGGGCGATCCCGTCGTCCTCGAACTCGATCCAGATGACGCCGATCTGCCTCGCCTGGAAGAGTTGAAGCTAAGAGTTTTTACCTCGGTCGACGCACTGCTGGGGTTCGTTGAAAACGAGAGCGCAAGTGCGGTTGGCGAGCCTGAGGATGTGGCCGCCGAAGTTGCTGGCGTCTCGGCAACTAGCGATGCGGCCACTGAATTTTCGCAGCGGATGAAAGCCGTGTATGACCGTGGCCGGTCAGAGGCGGCATACAATGCGTCCTTTTTCCTCAACATGCTTTCGCAATACGGGCCGCAAGAAACCGCACACAAACTGTTGGCGTCCCCGGCGATCTCGGATGGGTTCGCCGAACTGTGGGAGCGTGGCCGGCTTGACCTGACCGTAGAGGCCCTCGTCGTCGATCCGAAGTTTTCGGACCTGTTCAGCGAGAGCGAGATTGAGGTTGCTCGTCGACGCCTGGAGCAGTTCGGGTACGCCCCCTAAGGACGCCCACGCGGGAAACACAGTGGGTGCTGGCCGTCACGTTTGCCGGTTGCTGACCGCTGCCCGCTCGCCGACCACAGGCCGTTGCATGCGCTCACCTTCGGGAGCGGCTCCGTAAAGAGGGCTTTGCCGGCTCTTCAATTTTAAACGGGCAGTTGTGATTTCGCTCTCATAGGGCGTGTCGTTGCATGGGAAGGCCCCCGGGCTTCCGAAGTCTGAAGTTGCGACATTTCAGGCGGAGGAAGGAAACCGAGGGCCGTGTATGACGGTACGACATTGTTGTTTGGGCTGCCAGGAGTACGGGTGGTGCGTGTCGAGCGGCGCGCCGACGGGACCCGGGTGGTGCACGTGGTCACGGCCGACGAGACGGCGACGGCGTGCCCGGGCTGCGGGGTGGTGTCCAACTCGGTCAAGGAGCATGTGACGACCTCGCCGCGCGACATTCCCTATGGTCCCGACGGCATCGAGGTGCGGTGGCACAAGACCCGCTGGCGTTGTGGGGAGGACTATTGCGAGAAGTCGTCGTTCACCGAGGCGATCGCGCAGGTACCGGCGCGGGCACGCACCACGACGCGGTTGCGCACCCAGATCGGCGCGGTGATCGGCGATGCGGCTCGTGCGGTGTCCGAGGTCGCCGACGCGCACAAGGTGTCGTGGCCGACCGCGCACCGCGCGTTCGTCGCCCACGCCGAGGCGCTGCTGAGCGAACCGGAGCCGGTGGCAGTGCTCGGCATTGATGAGACACGGCGCGGCAAGCCACGATGGGAACGCTGCCCGGCGACGCAGCGCTGGGGGCGGGTCGACCCGTGGGACACCGGGTTCGTCGATGTGGCCGGCGATCAGGGCCTTTTGGGACAGCGGGAGGGCCGCACGGGAGCGGCGGTGATCGACTGGCTGTCCGAGCGAACCCCGGAGTTTCGCGAGGCCGTGCAGTTCGTGGCGATCGACCCGGCCGCGGGTCTACGCCTCGGCGATCCGCACGCCGGGGTTGTTGCCCAATGCGACGATTGTGGTCGATCACTTCCACTTGGTGAAGCTCGCCAACGACGCGCTGACGAAGGTGCGCCGCCGGGTTACCTGGGATCTGCGCGATCGCCGCGGTCGCAAACTCGACCCGGAATGGGCCAATCGGCGCGGGCTGTTGCGAGCACGGGAACGGTTGTCGGACAACAGCTTCGCCAAGATGTGGAACGCGATCGTATCCGAGGACGACACCGGCCAGATCCTGTCCGCGTGGATCGCCAAAGAGGAATTGCGGACCTTGCTGTCCACCGTCCGCGTCAGCGGCGACCCACACCTGACACGGCATCGGCTACACCGGTTCCTCACCTGGTGCATCGACTCGCAGATCCCCGAGCTGCTCACCCTGGCCACCACCGTCGACACCTGGTGGCCCGAAATCAACGCCTTCATCGCCACCGGCATCACCAACGCCCGCGCCGAGGGCTACAACCGACTCGTCAAGCAGGTCAAGCGTGTCGGCTGCGGGTTCCGAAACAGAGAGAACTCGGCCCGCCGGATACGATTCCACTGCACCCGCAAACAGCGGGCCGCAACCAGGATTTCATGCTGATTGCCCGGTCAAAATCGAAGAGCCGCTTTGCCCGGCCTCTTGATCCCAGTAGAGAAAATTCTCACAACGGCGCGCTGCCTCGAACACGTTCAGCTTGTCGGGCACGACAGCTTGGTCCGTGGCGGCGGACGGGAGCGCCAGCGGACGGGAGCGGTCACGGCGTTGACGTCAGGCTCGCGGCTCGGAAAGCAACGTGATCAGGTCGCCAGCTGCTGCGCCGAGATGGTCGAGGACCGCTTGGCCCTTCTCGGCACTGGCTAGCGACGGGTAGCCGATGACACCGCTATCGGTGTACGCGTTCATACCGAGGGTGGCGAGGTGCCGACGGTCGGGTGCGCTGTGATCGGCGGTCTGCCAACCCTCGCGGACGTGGCCGGGGTGGGTGGCGAGCAGGATTGACGTTTCGAGTTCGCCAGCGTGCATGTCGTCGTGACTCGTGCTGACGATGCCAGCTGCCTCTCGTGCTTCTGTCCAGTCATCCCGACTCGGGAACAGACCGACGCGGATACCGTCTCTGACGTTGGCTTCTTGAACGACGTTCGACAACACGTAGTTGCCACCGTGTGCGTTGACAATGACGAGCCCACGGGTCCCTTGGCGCCGAAGCGACCAAATAAGGTCGGTGACGACGCTGGCTAAGGTAGTTGCGCCTATGCTCACCGTCCCCGCGAATTTCGAGTGCTCATGCGAGCATCCGTACGCCATCGCAGGGAGCTGAAAAGTGTTGTGCTGTCGGTCGATCGAGTCGGCGATGGCCGTAGCGATCAACGCGTCGGTCACAAGGGGAAGATAAGGGCCGTGCTGCTCGAACGAACCGATCGGAAGCAATGCAACCGGTGCCCTTGTCTGCTTGTCGTCGGTGGTCGTCGCTGGCAGGTCACGGCCCGTCGTTTCTCGGTCGGGAGTCATAGGGTTGGATCTCCTCGTAAGGCCTCTTCGATTCTTTGGCGCAGGATTTGCAGCGGCAAGGTGGTTCGCGCTCTGACTCGGTCACGAATCAGCTTGCGGCACAGACGCAATTCGCGCCGTGTGCGATCGGACGGTGCCAATAAGTATGTATCGACAGCTTGGGGAAGCACCTCGACCGCGGTGCGATAGTCGCCGATCATGATTGCTGCCCTCAGCAACCGCGCTGAGGCGACTGCGAAATCACGACGTTGGCTGCCAGGCCAGCTTCCGTGGTGTTCGCGGAGCAACTCCATCGCTTCGGCGGCGTCGCCAAACATCAGGAATCCGGCGGCGATCTCACCGGCCACGTAGGCAGGCGAAGCATAGATCGCGTGGTCGTCCAGAATCGGCTCAATCTGCGCGATGTTGAGCGCATGTGCGGAGAGTCGGTTAAAGCTCTGCCGGTCACGGTCGGCAGCGGCCGCCAGCGCTTGCTGACGAGCAACGCTCGCCGACAATCGCCCGGCCGAGACCCCGTTAATGAGCCTCGCCGCACCATCCGCCAACTCGGCTGCAAGGCTCGGGTCCGACTGCAACAAGATGTTGGAACGGCGCATGAGGATGACCGCCTGTAGTGAGGGCTCGGCCGAGCGGAGGTGGTCTTCGGCTCGGGTCGTCAGATGCAGGGCCTGCATTGGATCACCGCTGTCTTGAGCGATCCAACCACCGAGCTCGGCGATGCGCCCGGCAGCGCGACGAATCTCGTGTCGTACAGCCGGCGGGGAGACGCGGATGAGTTCCTCGATCGTGGTCAGATCGCGATCCACTAGCTCGCGGGCGTACGCGGGCCCGAAGATGTGTTCGGCTCGGATGTGCGCGGCGCGTTGTTCGAGGACCACGGCGAGCACGTCGCTGTCGAAGCTAGCCTGCACCAGCAGTGGGCGTGGAAGATTCGTGTCGACCGAGAGGCCGAAAAGGTGGTCCTCGTCCTCGCGGAGGGCTTCAGCCAGCAAGCCCCTCCAGAGAGGTCCAGGATGGCGTCCCCGTTCGAACTCAACAATCTGCCGGCGGATTGAATCCGCGTCGATGGCCTTCAGCCGTTGCTTCGTTCTGACACGCGCAACTTCCGCCGCGAGGTCATTCTGACTCCAGCCCCATTCGAGCCGCGCACCACGCAGTCGCTGTGCGCTCATCGGTCGTGAAGCTGCGGCGTCGGCCACATAGCGATCTTGCCTGATGAACCGGACAACTAGCTGCGCCTTTGCGCGCGAATCTGGTCTCCCCCCGTCTCCCTAGAGCTCTCTGCCGCCGCCGGCAGCGCACTGGTGTTCTGGGCTGGTGGCAATCGCCACGTGAAACAAGTCAGAGGTCAGGAGCAAATCTGATGAAACTCAAGATTGACACAACTGGGGTGTCGTTCGTCTGCACACGGGCGCCGGAGCAGCGCCTCGCTTTCGACACGGGACAGCCGCGAATCGACCGCGAGACGGGCCAGCCGCTATGGCAGGTGCAACTGATGGCCCTCGACGTCTCGGGCGCCGAGGTTATCGCCGTCACCGTTGCCGGCGACCCAGGCGTGAGCGTTGCCCAGCCAGTTCAGGTCGACGGTCTCATCGCGTCCCCTTGGAACCAGGACGGCCGCAGCGGCGTCGCCTATCGGGCGGATGCCATTCGCGCGACCGGTGCACCCCTATCGGGGGTGGTCTCCCCACCGAGGACGGCCCCTTCCTCAGGAACGCCAGCCGGTCCGGGCAAGACGGCCGCCTAACCAAGTTGGGTCGGGGACTGCATCACGGGCCGCCATGTCGTGATGCAGTCCCCGGTTCTCGAAGGAGAATGCAATGTTTGATTCCTCGAACACCCGTAAGCCGAACACGTCGAACAGCACCGAATCCGACTGGGACGAGACCCTCACGCTGATCGTCACGGGCCTAGCGAAGGGACTCGGGATCCTCATCTGGTGGTCGTTGCTGTTTCCGATGATCAGCCTCCCCTTGCTCGTGAGCTTCTGGGTTGGAATTCAGTACGCACCGATCCTGGGATTGCTCGTCGCCGTTGCATCAGGGACAACTCTGGCGGCGTGGGCATACCTCTCACCTGAGTCGTTCGACGAATGGATCACCGCGAGGATGCGGTCGCGATGGCGGACGTGGTGGATCTATCGACACCGCTGGGAGGCCATCTGCACGTTGCACAGCCTGACGGCCTCAATGGCCAATCGCACGCTGGTACCAACGCTCCGGACGGTATCGATTGGTGCGACTTGTGACGTCGTTGTCGTTCAGATTCTTGTCGGGCAGTCGGTCGCCGACTGGCAGAACAAGACGCTCGCGCTCGCCGAAGCCTTCCGGGCCGAACGGGTGACGATTCGTTCCCGCAGACCGGGCGAGGTCAACATCACCGTGCATCACGGCGATGCTCTGGCCGGCATGGTCAGGCTACGACGACCTACCCGTGAATCCCGTGCTGACCTCACGAACATCGATGTCGGCATCATCGAGTCCGGAAAGCCTTGGCGTATACCGGTCTTGGGCCACCATATTCTGGTCGCTGGCGCTACCGGCGCCGGTAAGGGATCAGTTCTTTGGTCTCTCATCTCCGGCCTCGCGCCAGGCATACGTGCCGGGACGGTCCGGATCTTGGTCGTCGATCCCAAGGGAGGCATGGAGTTTGGTCGTGGACAGCGACTGTTCGCCGGATTCGCCTACGACAACGGCGAACACACAGTCGCGCTACTGCGGGCGGCGACCCAGGTCATGCAGCAGAGGGCGCAGCGTCTTCGCGGGCATACCCGCTTGCATGCTCCATCTAGCTCGGCCCCCCTCCTCGTCATCGTGGTGGATGAAATCGCCTCGCTGACTGCCTATATCGGCGATCGCAAAGTTCGCTCCGAAGTCGAACAACTCCTCGGCTTGTTGCTCTCTCAGGGGCGCGCTGTCGGGGTCTCCGTGGTCGCGGCAGTACAAGATCCGTCGAAGGACGTGTTGCCGATCCGCCAGTTGTTCTCCGTTCGGATCGGGATGCGGATGACCGAGGCCACGCAGACAACGATGGTCCTGGGTTCCGCGGCCCGTGACGCTGGGGCGCTCTGCGACGAGATATCGACGGCGACTCCTGGCGTGGCGTATGTCTGCCAGGACGGACGTGCCGAACCCGTTAGGGTGCGCGCCTTCCATGTGACTGACGACGACATCGACTATCTCGCGGAGCATTTCAGACCCCACCCTCGCAAGGCAGCACGGTGAATAGTTCTACTTCGGACATCCCGGCGCTGCCAGGTGCACCGGCCGGGGTTGACGGGGCCGCAGTTGTGGCACAGATGGTTCGGCGGGCTTCGTCTCCGAGTTTCGACACATGGTGGAATACCGCAGAGAGGTCCGGATTCTGCGCGAGTCCCATTCGCTTGGAGGCATCCGACGAGTTCGGCCGCCAACATCACGTACTCACGAGGTGCAACAATCGCCGTGCGCCGGCGTGCCCATCCTGCTCTGATCTGTATGCCCGCGACATCTGGCAACTGATCCACGCTGGCCTCGACGGCGGCCATCACGGTATTCCCAACACGGTGGCCGATCACCCGCAGTTATTCGTCACCCTCACTGCGCCGAGTTTCGGTGCTGTCCATACAATCCGACGCAACGGACAGTGCCATCCCGGCAGTCGGCAAGCTACACATTGCGATCATGGACGAATCGTCCGATGCGACTGCACTCATGGCGCTGAGGACCCCACCGTGGGGCAGCCGCTGTGCAGCGATTGCTACGACTACGTGGGTCACGTTCTGTTTGCCTGGCACGCTCCCGAGCTCTGGCGTCGATTCACGATACGTCTCCGCCGATCACTAGCCCAAGAACTCAGAAGCTGCGGAGCCGATCCGAAGGGTACGAGGCCGTCCTTTGTCAAAGTCGTTGAGCTACAACGGAGAGGCGTCCCTCACTTCCACGCCGTCGTCCGGCTCGATGCGGCTTCAACTGCGGGAGAAGCGCTTTCTCCTCCAGACGCTTATCTGGACCCAGGCGCCTTTGTCGAGTTGGTACGGCGGGCAACGGTCGACACCAAGCTCGCGATCGGCAACGAGGTCGTTCTCCGCTTCGGCGAGCAGTTGGATATCAAGTGCATCGGCGGGGCTGGCACGGTCGGCGATGACACCGATATCCACAATCACCGCGTTGCCGGCTATCTCGCCAAGTACGTCACCAAGTCCGTGGCAGACCTCGGTCTCGATGCCCGGCGGCTCAGCGAGGAAGGAATCGATCAGATCGATGTAACGGACCATGTGCACCGAATACTCCAGACGATCGTTTCCGTCGCCCGCGAAGATCGCTATCAGGAGATGGTCCTTTGGCTGCACACACTCGGCTTCCGAGGACACGTGACAAGCAAGTCCCGACAGTTTTCGACGACCATGAAGGCCCTGCGTGACCGGCGCGCTGCCTGGCGCCGCGAGCAGGCAGACTCAGGATCGGAAGGCGCCACCGTCCAGCCGCTCATGTGGGAATTCGACCGCTCGGGCTACGAGAACATCGGTGACCGCCTGCTGGTCATTTCGGCTTCTAATCGCGCACGTGAGCAGCGGCTCGCCGGGCGCAGCGCATTGAAGGAAGGGGCGTGAACCAACGATGCTTCTGGATGGGCGTTGGTACAGTAGCAACGAGCTTGCCGAACTCCTTCACGTCGACGCGTCGACCATCCGACGTTGGCGAACCGCGCGACCGCCGCAGGGTCCGGCATTCGTTCAAATATCTGATCGGGTGTTCATGTACAACTCGGACGACGTTGAGATGTGGCTCGCCAGTCGGCGCTTCGATCCAGACGAGGTGGCGTAGTGGCCGACAAAGTTACTCTGCCACTGGGTATTTCGCTATCGGCCGATATCGAAGAGCGCTCCGGCGGAGCGTACCGCGCACGTGTCCGGTGGGTCGATCCGTCGTCCCAAAAGCGAGTCTCCAAATCCGAGACGTTCACCACCCGCGGAGCCGCGGAGGATTGGATCTACCGGATCCGTCAGTCCGCCGGCCGCGGCATCGATCCCGACACGGCAACGACGACCCTTTCCGACTACGGCACAGGCAACATGAAGCTGGCGCTGCGTGGCCTCGATAGCAAAACCACCGATCCGTACCTCGCCGGGTGGCGCAAACGGGTCGTGCCGTCGCTGGGCCATCTGCCTCTCACCATGATCACCAACGGAGCGGTCGATCGGGCCGTCCACGCGTGGATCGCCGACGACTGCAGCCGGTCGATCGTGAAGAACAGCCTCGCAGTGCTCGTTCGGGTCATGGAGCAGGCCCACCGCGACGGCATCATCGATCGGAACCCGGCGCGCATCAGCGGATGGCAGCGCGAGTACAAGCTGGCCGAAGATGAGCTCGACGACCCACGCGCACTGGCTCTACCGGACTGGTCCACTCTCGTGACCCTCGCTGACGCATTGGTTGCGAACTCCGCCGATAAATACCAGGGCTGGGGCGACGCCGTGATCTTCGAGGCTTGCACCGCCGCGCGCATCGGCGAGGTCTCCGGCTGTCTGGTACGCGACATCGACACCAAGAACTGGATCTGGACCGTCTGCCGTCAGACCACGCCGTCTCCCGGTGAACTCCGAGATGGCGGCACCAGCGCCTCTGGTGGCGGGCTGGTCGATAAGAACACCAAAGGCCGACGGGCACGTCAGGTGCCGCTAATCGAGTCGATCCGCGATCTCGTCCAGCGGCGGATCGAAGTCGCAGACGGCGAACCGGACGCGCGGCTCTTCACCGGCCCGCGGGGCGGCCGCATCACCACCGCCACCCTGCGTGACGCGACCTCATGGGATGAGGTGGTCACCAAGCTGGGCTACAAGCAGCTGAAACGCCACGGCCTCCGGCACACCGGGTTGACCTGGATGGCCGATGCCGGCGTCCCACTGCACAGCCTGCGCAAGATCGCCGGCCACGGCAGTATCACGACCACCCAGCGCTACCTGCATCCCGATCGGCAGTCTGTTGCTGATGCCGGCGAGCTTCTGTCGCAGCATTTGTTGTCCAAGGTTGGGCGCAACTTGCGTGCCATCTGAACCGGCCGTGATGCGCCGGGATGCACCATCCACTTCGGTGGCGGTTTGCACTACCTAGCTCCCCGATAGCTGACAGTCCTGTGTCGGCGATCGGCTGAGTCAAGGGTGGCGAAGCAATGACATCGTCACGGCCGGAGGCCGCCTTTTACGCAGCCGATCGGCAAGCCAGATAATCCGCGCGTGGGGAGCTCTAGGAGGTCGCGGTGTCGTCTGGGTTGTGGCTATCTGCTGTGGCGGAAGCCTCCAGTAGCTTGTTGCCTGCAACTGAGATGCTCTTGAGGGCCTCGTTCAACGCGATGATGATGTCGTCAACGATCATCTTGCTGTACCCATCGTTCAGCCCAACGCTGTGTAGTTCCCATCGAGACTTGTTGTCCTGGATTCGAGGCCATAGCTTCGCTGCTACGGTTTCGTAATCTATTGCCAGGGATTGGATTTCGTCCCGTAGTCCGGAATAATCCTGAGGCTTGGGTGACGGCTCGGATGAATCTAATGCTTCCGACAAATGAAATCACCTCCAGTTTGCTGGGTGCCTTATAGAAGCGTACCGGAGCAGCGTAGGTGCGAATGGCGGCAATTTCTGTCGAAATACCGTAAGAGATTCGAGGGGCTGACAGAATCAGCCGCGTGACCGACTGGTACGAGGATCCCGGCAACGCCGCCCTTGTCCATCGCCTTCGTGCCGCTGTCGCAGAACATGGCCGGCTGATGGTGTTTCTCGGCGCGGGATTGTCGTTCGGGGCGGCACGATTCCAGAGCCGAACCACCTTCGACTACGACCGCTACGACCGCTGGTGGCCGCACGATTTCTCTCCTGCCGATCTCACGCCGGATGACGACGGTCTACCTCTGCCGTCGTGGCCATGGCTGATCAGCCGCATGTGCCGCGAGATCCTGATCCGGTCACCACAAGAGGAACATGGGTCATTACGCGCCTTCTTCATCGAGGAGGGACCGCTCGATTGCGCTCAGTTGTTTCGCCAAACGGTCGGTGAGGCCAACTACCGAGAATTTCTAGTGGCATATTTCGATACGTCACGCCAGCAGTTCATCAACGCAACACCGAGCCATACCGCTTTGGTCCGCCTTGACCTCCCACTGCTGTTCACGACGAACTACGACGAACTGATTGAAGCTGCGTATCTGAGTGCAGGCCAATCTCTGCGCGTGAGTATCACCGAAGAACAGTTCAGAGCGCGGCGTGCCGAAAGGCCGCCCCGGCATCTGGTCAAGCTTCATGGGTCGATCGATCAACCAGACACCATCGTGCTAACCAGGCTCGATTACGCACGGGCTCGTGCGGAGCGCACTGAGATGCTGAGTGCGTTACGTAACGAGATGATCGACACGGCGTTCCTGTTCGTGGGTTTCAGCCTGAGTGATCCCAACTTCAACCTGATCCACGACGACATCCGCCTCGTATACGGAATGAACCTGCCCGCGTCATACACGGTGCAGGGACGTCGCAACCCAGTCAAGGAGCGTTACCTTGGCTCGCTCGGGGTGAACACCGTCTGGTTAGACAGCTGGAACGACATGCCCGGCTTTCTGACCCGCATCAACCCGTCCGTGCCCGTTCCGGCATCGACGATTACAACCGCCAACTAAGCGCCCGCCGGCGGCGGGCGCGAACCGGCGAATGCGGGGGCGTGGTCCCAAATTGGTCCCAGGACCGACGACAGGGACAATCGGTCGATCCGAATAAGTGCAGGTCAAATGGCCTTTTTGTGTGTCGGGCTGACAGGATTTGAACCTGCGACCACTTGACCCCCAGTCAAGTGCGCTACCAAACTGCGCCACAGCCCGCGTGCCGCCCTGCATCATCGGCAGCAGGTCGAAAGCCTACCTCAAG
>Ga0078972_1011871_pt1 | contig 15332 bp, 13 predicted proteins | sample YelNatPaOPGAMG01_FD_67568 | JGI IMG/M metagenome (GOLD analysis project Ga0078972, IMG submission 67568) | Hot spring thermophilic microbial communities from Obsidian Pool, Yellowstone National Park, USA - OP-RAMG-01 (SPADES assembly) (version 2) | ecosystem: Environmental > Aquatic > Thermal... | reverse complement strand
TATTTGGGATCATAAAAATAGTATTGGGGCTGATAGATTATATCCTGAAGATATAAAAACATATGGTATTTCAACATCTTTGATGCTTATAAAAGTTGATTCATCAAAGGTTTTTTTGAATAATTATAGAAAATGGGCTTGTAATTTTATATACAAAAATGTTGAATACACTTTAAGAATTACAGATACAGAGGCAGATAAAAAATTTAAAGATGGACAAATATTGAATGAACCATTTTTTTGTATTAGTCTTGCCTCCCCATGGCACAATTCTATTACAAATAGATACGAATGTTTTAAATTAATTGCTGGTGTAATTTTGTAAATTTAAAATAAAATATTTTCAAGCCAAGATAGATGGCAGAACCTGCTTTGTGCATAGAGAAAAAAATTCAAATTTCAGGTTTGATCCCAAAATTGAAATATCCTCCTCACAATATCCACCTGCCAGTAAATTATATTCCCGCATTGTGGATGATGTTAAGAATGGGGTCTGACTGTTGTATGTCAATAATTCGGTTACTTTTTCTAACTTCTCAAACGGTGTCATATAATTAATTCCGCTGCCTCACGCTAATTTAATAGTAATTATAAATAAAATCTCTAAGACATTTTTTAAATACATGCTTTTTAAAATATATTATACTAAAAAAAGTTACCGAAATACTGTCGCATAACAGTCCTGCCCCTAAGTTTAACAATATCCCGTGGATGTTGTTATCTGCCAAAAATTCATTCGCTATTAATTGATTATATTTGCTTATTTATAAATTTTACAAAGAGTGCCTTTTAAATTTCTACACAATATTTGACATTAACCGTTCAAAATCAAAATCATGTTGACACAGAAAAAAAAGTGATATAATTAGATATAACTATATAAAATATAAAAGGAGGTGTTTATTTATGAAATTATGGAAAAAATTTTTATTGTTGGTTTTAGTTTTGAGTTTCATTTTGATTTCAGGATGTGCTGAAAAGAATAGCAAAGTAAAGGCTACAATTAAAAATTCAACATTTACTATGGAATTGAAGTTATACAATGGAAGCACACTGCCGGGAACAATTACTGCCGGTAATTTCGAAACTTATGAATTAGAACCTGGTACGTGTCTTACTATAAAAAAATATAATTTTGGAATATATGACTCAACAGTAAATGAATGTTTTGATTCTGATAGAACTGTTACAATCATATAAACATAGATATTTAAGCAAAATATTTTTTGTATTTTTTCATTATATTTTTAATTTTTAAAATTTTATTATAGGAGATAAATATGACAAGAAAATATCTTTTGAATTTTATTATATTTATTATGTTTTTGTTTTGTTATGGTTGTTTAGAAAAATTTTATGTAAAAAAAACAAAATATCAGATTCAAGAGGGCGAAGGCCAGATAGTATTGAAAGGAGACTTGGATACTGCTTATCTTTTTGCAACAAAGATATTAGAAGAAAATAAATTTAAAATAATCAGTAAAGCAGGAGAATTTAATGATGATTATAGAATTGTTGTTGGTGTAATTGATACATATACAGATGCAAAAAACAGAGCTACTGGAAGTATTTTAACTGGTTTTTTAGGTGGTGATACAAAAAAAGTAGCGGAAATAGTCAGAAAAGAAAGAAAGTTTGTCATAAAAGCAAGATATGATGAATTTGATAAAATTATACCTAACAGAATTGGTGTTATTTTTACAGGAGAATCATATGAGATGAATGCTCAGAAAAATAGATTAAGAACAGTAGAAACTATGACAATAGATGACAGGGATAATGTGCTCAAAGCGATCCAGAAAAGAATTGAAGATTATTATAAAAGTAACAATAAAAAACTTGATTGAAATTTTACAATTAGCGCAAAACGTACCAAAATAAAATTATTTTTTTAATAAAAAAATATTCCTTATTTTTATTTGATTGTTGCTTGATTGTATTTTGTAGTTCCGCAAATCAAATTTCACATCTGGCCCCAAAATTGAAATATCAATCTACCAGAAAATTATATTTTTACATTTTGAGATGATGTTAAGATTAGGGTCTGGCCCTAAGTTTAACAATATCCAGTGGATGTTGTTATCTATATAATTTTGTTTCACAATATTTTAATTAGATTAATACATCAATAAATTTTCCACCGAATTATCTTTTTCAAAAAGTCCACACAATATTTTACATTGCTCGCAAATTAGTATAAAATGTAATTGCAGGAGAAAGAAGATAGAAACCCAATCGTTGTGTTGTCCGAGATACAAACAGATTTTTTAATAATTATTTTTCTATATTTTTATATTTCAAGTGTATATATTTTTATGTTAATATTAAATTACAAAAATAAAGGAGAATGGGAAATTGAATGACATTAAAGTGATAGTTATAGGGTCATTAAACACTGATATGATAGGTACAGGTTTTGAGCGCATACTCGGCCCTGGTGAATTAACCACAGGTCAAACTTTCAGCATAGGGCTAGGAGGAAAATCCAGGAACATTGCTGAGATGTCAGCGTGTCTGCTAAAGAAATGGCAGGTCGCAATGTTGGGTCGCACTGTAAAGGATAAATTCGGATTATGGAAGATGCCTTTTTATGCTCTTCAAAAATCAGGGGTAATTACCAAATATATTAAATTTTTAACAAAAGGACTGCCAGGTATTGCACTAATTCCAGTTGATACAAAAGAGAGAAACCAGATATATGTCCTGCCAGGTGTAAATAATGATTTTTCCCCGTCAGATATATTGGCTGTGAGTAAAATATTCAGTAAAGCAAGGGTCATGACATTGTCCCTGGAATTGCCAAAAAGAACAGCAATTGCCGCAATAAAAGAAGCAAATAAATATGATTTAAAAGTAATTTTAGACACGGGTGGTATAAATGAAAACGCGGACAATAAATGGATTCTTAAACAAAAAATTTTTATATTGAGACCTAACGAGCATGAAACAAAAATATTAACAGGAGTAAGGGTAATAGATTATAAGAGTGCCGCTAAAGCTGCTAAAAAAATCCTCAACAAAAATATAGAAAATTTACTTATCACCGCTGGGAAAAATGGTGGTTATTTTTTCAATACAAAAATGAAAAAACATTTACGAGTGCCATTTATAAAAAAATCAAAATTTGTAGATGAAACCGGGTGTGGCGACCAGGTAACATCAGTCATTACTGCAGCAGTGGCAGAAGGAACAGACATATATGAAGCATGCGTTTTGGTAATCCTCGCGGGAACAATACAGTTTTATAAAAAGGGCATTATTCCTGTAACAAAATATGAACTTGAAAAATTTAGAAAATATTTTTAATAAGCTGTAGATATTAAGAATGATAATTTATATCTGAACCCCCTGACGCTAAAAACAGAGTAAACGATAAAAGATACATAATACTGTTAAGTGAATAATTAATGAAAAATAAAAGGAGGTAAGTGGTGTGTTGAAAGTAAAAGTTTCTGAAACAAAGGATTATTTTAAAACAGGAAATAAAAATTTTTTTTATTTTGCTGATACTGTCTGGTCAGCATTTTCAAATATATCAATAGATGAATGGGAAAAATATCTTACAATCAGGAAAAAACAGGGGTTTAATGTGTTTCAGGCAAATATACTCACCCAATGGGACGCTGGCAAACCTGATATGAATATTTATCCATTTAAAGTTGATAAAAATGGTAAATTTGATTTTTATAGTATTAATGAAGAATATTTTAAACGTGCACGTGAAATGTTATCCATAGCAAATAAAATAGGTCTTATACCTGCACTTGTTGTTTTATGGGGGAATTATGTAAAAGATACATGGATGTTAAAATATAATCCAATTAATGTTATGCCTTTTGATATTGTTAAAACCTACTGTGTATATGTTGTAAAAATGTTTTCTGAGTTTAATCCGATATTTATAATAAGTGGTGATACTAATTTTGAGAGTGAAGAAACAATTAAATATTACATAACAGCATTGGAAACAATTAAATCATTGTCCCCTGAATCTCTGACAACAATGCATTTAGCGCCTTGTGTTGAATTACCTGAAATATTTATTAATTCAAAACACCTTGATTTTTATATGTATCAATCAGAACATAATATTGAATTTCAGGATAATATTTATAAAAATGCACAAAATTATTATAACAAACCTGTAAAACGCCCCATTGTAAACGGTGAGCCGTGTTATGAGTTTCATTTTTTTGGTGGTAAATATGGCAGATATAACGAATTCAATGTCAGAAAAGCTTTCTGGCAGAGCGTTTTATCCGGGGCAAAAGCAGGATTTACATACGGCGCACAGGGTATATGGAGCTGGCACAGGGAAGGAAAAATTTTTTCAAATGAGCCTTTTGGCGGTAAACCACTTGTGTGGCAAAAAGCATTAAATTTAAAAGGCGCAAATGACATTTCTTTTGCAAAACAAATATATGAAAAATATAATATGTTTTATATTGAGCCAGTTGATAAAATTCTTAATAAAACAAATGAAATATGTATGTCTGAATCAAAGGATGGGAAACAATTTTTTATTTATATTCCATATAATATTGATATTGATGTTAGTCTTAATTTAAGTGAATATAAAATAACAATTATAAATCTTGCTACCAAGAAATTTTTTAAACCTGAGATTGAAATAAAAAAAGAATTTTCACGAATTAAAATGCATGATTTTAATAATGATGTCTTGATTATAGGAGAAAAAAATAAATAACTTTAATTTTTAATAGATAATATCAATATCTAATTATTCACACAAAAAATATTTTCATATTCTCTTACAATTTACAATGTTAATTTTCGGTTCTTTCTATCCTCCAAATTAAAATCATACAGAAGATGATTTTTTTCACAGCATTTTAATTATATTAACTTGTTTAGGCGCACACCTTTTTTGAAAAGTCCCTAATTAACCTATTTATTGACATATTATAAATATTATGTTAATTTATATAAAAGAAAAAAATTAAATTTTAAGGAGTTTTTATGAAAAAAATATTTATTTTTTCTCTTGTTTTAATTTTATTTTCTTTTAATTATTTAATTTCTGAAAATGTTTCTGATGATGTTTTTTTTAACAATAATACAGTAGTAAGTATTGATGAAATGAACAAAGCAGACCCTGACCCGACACCTGATGTGAATTTTAATTTAGCAGAAATTGATACTGCAACTTCAGATACATCTACTACACAAACTCAGGCAACAACATCCACTCCTGCTTCAGAACCAACAGTTGTTTTTCAAGAAGTGGTTCCTGAACAAAAACAAATGACAAAGGAGGAAATAGAAAGAGATATAAAAGTTTTATTTGCTGAGGGTAAAAAATATTATGATATAGAAGACTACGAAGGTGCAATAGAAATATGGGAAAGAATACTACAAAATTATCCGACTGCAAAAACTAATTCTGATGTTAGATATTATTTGGGTATGGCATACGAATATATTGGGAATTTACCAAAAGCAATAGAACATTATCAAAAATTTATGGCTGAAAATCCAAAACATTCATTAATTATAGAGGTTTCTTATCGACTGGCTGGTTGTTATTCAAAATTGGAAAAATATCCTTATTCAATGGAAATATACAGAGACATAATAAGAAAAGCACCTGGAAAAAAAGAAACAATAAGAGCATATTTTAATCTTGCACAGATTTATATGAAACAGGAAAAATATAAAAAAGTTATAAATATATACAGAAATATTATGAAATACTATCCCAATACACAATGGGAAGTTCAGGCAAGATTTCAACTTGCATCACTTTTTGCTCAAATTGGCAATTATAAAAATTCAATTAATGAATATAAAATTATAAAATACAAATTTAAAGATACAGATTGGGCTCCTATGGCAGCAATGCATATTGGTGATACTTATAAATTAGCAGGTGATTTAAAAGAAGCCAAAGATGCATATAGTAGAGTTGTCTATGAATTTTATAATAAAGAAATTTATGTGCAACAGGCAGAGGAAAGAATAAGGGCATTAAAACAATATAAAGAATTAGAGAATAAGTTATATGTTAAATAGATTTACAGTTTTTTTATTATTATATATTTTTTTACATTCAATAATCTTACCAGAGGATCCGGTTGAACAGGCAAACAAGTATTTTCAAATGGGGAAATACAATGAGGCCATCCAGATATATTCAAAAGTAAAAGAGGTTTATCCAAATACTGACTGGGCAAGAATTTCTTTGTTAATGACAGCAAGGTGTCTTGAAAAACTCAGTAAAATAAACGATGCAATAGATGAATACAAGATGTTAATAACCAAGCACCGTGGAACTGATTTTGCAGAAGAGGCATTTTTTGCCATAGCCAGATTGCACGCATCAAAAGGTGATACAGAAAGCGCAATAAAATCATATGAATCATATTTAAAAAATTATCCCAATGGACAATTTAGACCAATAGCATTATTTAATATTGCATCGTTATATAAAGAAAAAAAAAGATACAACGAAGCCATTGATAAATACAATGAAATTTTAAGTAATTATCCAAATGAATTATGGTTTTATAGCTGGTCTGCCATTAATATTGGACATATTTATATGATAAAAGATAAATATGATGCTGCCATAGAAAGTTATCAACGCGTATTAAATACAGAAAATAATAAATTTTTATATACATTATCACTTTTATACAAAGGACAGGCATTTATTGAAAAAGGTGATTACAAAACAGCAATTACTATTTTTGAAAACATATTAAAATCAACATCATATTTCCCGGAAGAAGCATTATATGGACTTGCAAAAGCGTATTATAAATCAAATATGTTTGTAATGGCAAAGGAAACGCTGGAAACATTATTAACTTTATATCCAAATACAATCTGGAAAAATGAAGCAAACAATAAATTAAATATTATAAAGAAAAGGTTAGAACAAGAAAAAAAATAAAAATCTAAATTATATTTCATATTTATTTAAAGAGGGATTTTTAATGTCTGATTTAACTCCGATGATGAAGCAATATCTGGAAATTAAAAAAAAGTATCCCGACACGATACTTTTTTTCAGATTGGGTGATTTTTATGAGATGTTTAATGAAGATGCAAAAATTGCATCAAAAGTTCTACAGATAGCATTGACATCCCGGACAGCAGGGGAAGGAAGACAGATAAAAATGCCTATGTGTGGTGTGCCATTTCATGCGGCAAATTCTTATATAATAAAACTCATAAATGCAGGATATAAAGTTGCAATTTGCGAACAGATGGAAGACCCTAAAACAGCAAAAGGTCTTGTAAAAAGAGAAATAATAAAAATAATAACACCAGGAACAATAATTGAAGAGGATAATTTAAATAAAAAATTAAATAATTATTTATTGTCTTTTTTTATATCTGAAAAAAACGCAGGCATTGCTTATCTTGATATTTCAACAGGTGAGTTTTTTACAAGAGAAATAAATATAACAGATAATTTTGATAAATTAGTTGATGTCATAATAAATATTAATCCTGCTGAAATTTTATTGCCGGAATCATACAAAGAAAATAAAATTTATTTAAAAAATATTATTGAGCGACTGAAACTTGAAATAGAAAAGATTTTTATTAATTATTATAATGACTGGAATTTTCAATATGAAATTGCATATGAAAAAATAAAAGAGCATTTTAAAATACTTTCAACTGAATCCTTTGGGATTAATGAAAAATCCCTGTCTTTAATACCTGCTGGGGCTTTGATTTCCTATCTTTATGAAACACAAAAAACAGTACTTTATCATATAAATAAAATTACAAATTACGTTTCTGATAAATTTATGATTCTTGATTCTGTAACCCTTAAAAATCTTGAAATACTGGATACAGAACAAAAGGGAACTGCATTGACCTTAATTAATATTTTAGATTATACAAAAACAGGAATGGGGAGCAGGGAATTAAAAAAATGGTTAAAACAACCACTTTTAAATATAGAAGAAATAAAAAAAAGGCAGGAAATAATAAAATTTTTTATTAACTTCCCTGATTTAAAAGATAGTTTAACTGATTTATTATCAGAGATGGCAGATATAGAAAGAATAACCGGAAAATTAGGTAGTTTAAATATAAATGGAAGGGATTTAATAGCATTAAAAAATTCTATAAAATTACTATCACAAATAGATGAAATAATAAAAGATACCAATAATGATAACCTTGTTAAAAATTATATATTATCTAATGAAAAATTAAATGAAGTTTTTGATATTATAGATAAAGCAATAGAAGAAGAGCCGCCTATAACAATAAAAGAAGGCGGTTTGATAAAATCATCCTATAATGAAGAATTAAAAAGGTTAAAGGATATTTCAAAAAATAGTAAAGAGTGGTTATCTTCATTACAAGAAAATGAAAGGAAAAGAACAGGTATAAATTCCTTAAAAGTAGGATATACTTCTGTTTTTGGATATTACATTGAAGTTTCTAAAGCCAATTTAGCAAATGTACCTGATAATTATGTAAGAAAACAAACACTTGTAAATGGAGAAAGGTTTATCACTCCTGAATTAAAAGAATATGAAACAACCATTTTAAACGCTGAAGAAAAAATAAAAAATCTTGAATATGAAATATTTTTATCTATTCGCACAAAATTGATAGATTATATAATCTATTTGCAGAACGTTTCAAATAAAATTGCTGAACTTGATTGTTTGTTATCTCTTTCAGAAGCAGCAATAAAAAATAATTATATATGTCCTGAAATTACAGAAGAAGGAGTTATTTTAATAAAAGATGGCAGACATCCGGTTGTTGAAAAATCATTGGGTTATAATGAATTTGTTCCAAATGATACTGAACTTGATACCAAAGAAAATATTATTATGATGATAACAGGGCCTAATATGGCTGGTAAATCAACTTATATGAGACAGGTTGGTATAATTGTAATAATGGCTCAGATTGGTTCCTTTGTGCCCGCTTCATCTGCAAAAATAAGTATAGTTGATAGAGTATTTACAAGAGTAGGTGCTTCTGATTATCTTGCAAGGGGACAATCAACATTTATGGTTGAAATGATTGAAACAGCAAATATATTAAATAATGCAACAAAAGATTCATTAATCATACTTGATGAAGTTGGCAGGGGAACATCAACATTTGACGGGATTTCAATAGCATGGGCAATAACCGAATACATCCATAACAGAATAAAAGCAAAAACACTTTTTGCAACTCATTATTATGAATTAACAGAGATTGCTGATATTTTACCATTTGTTCAAAATTATAATATACAGGTAAAAGAGTGGGGAGATAAAATTATTTTTTTAAGAAAAATAATCAAAGGTGCTGCAGATAAAAGTTATGGTATTCATGTTGCTCAACTTGCCGGTCTTCCTCAGGAAATAATTGATAAGTCATTTTTAATATTAAAGTCACTGGAAGAGGCAAATTATAATAAAAACGGAAAAACAAAAATTGGTTCTATTACATCTGAAAAACAAAATAATGAACAATTAGATTTGTTTGGTATTGAGAATGAAAAAATAAAAAATGAAATAAAGGATATGGATATTAATAAATTGACACCTTTTGAAGCACTTGCTAAATTAAAAGAACTAAAGGACAAATATAATTTATAAATAATTACTGCCAGGTAAAAACTATTTTTTACCTGGCAGTTTGGGAAAAGCAGTTACTACATCAAAGAGCAAGATATATCTTCGTAAGAATCATATCCAGTTTAGAGTTTAACTTTTTGCTTTCCTTTTTTTCATAATTTGTAAATGCTTTTGACTTTTTTAATAATTCAATGTGTTCGCGGCCGAGTTGCAATCCTTCAAAATTGTCTGTGTCTTTCATCTCTTGTAACTTTTCTTTTTCATTTTTCATCCCTGACCTCCAATTTTTTTAAATTTTATTTTTAATAACTTTTCAATATGATATGAATGAATTTTATTTGGAATATTTCTGTTGTTAAACCATCTGTTAACAGTGCAAAAGGCAACATTTAATTCTTTTGCTAATTTCTGTTGGGAAATCCTGTTTTCCAATCTGTAAATCTCAAGATTTTTTATTTTATTCTTCATATAGCAAATTATAGCAAATTATAGCATTTTTGTCAAGTGTTTTTTTTGAAAAATCAAATATTGCCTCACTTACAGCAGGTAGAGTCAGAATAAAAAAATTTATATGAAATTAAAAATAACATTTAGTCCCAATACTATCCAAATTAAACAGGGCATTGCTTTTATTTTGTTATTCCTGTTCCTGAATAAATTATGGGTGAACTCAAGCAGAACCACGGAATGTTATTTAAAATTGAAAAATTAAATTTAATTTTATTTTTTTTTTACTGGCTTTATGATAAGATTATAAAAACATTTATAAAACTGGTGAAAGAATGGAACCTAATATAATTTATTTTAACAATATTAAATATGAAGCAAAGATTTTAAATATTTTATTTAGAATGGGTTTTAAAAATAGAATTACAAAAATTAAAAAGATTCAAAGAAAATATTATGATGATTTAATAAATAAAGCAAAAAAAATATGCAATTTAAAAGGCGCATATACGATTTTAGATATTATTAAAAACAAAAATAATAAAATTGTTATAAATGATAATATTATAATTAAAAGTAAAAATTTAAGTAAATTATTAGAAAAATCAGATAAAATAGTTTTTATGGCATCAACCGTTGGAAATGATATAGTAAAATTAAGAGATGAAAATATAAAAGGAAAAAATCCTGCATTTGGAGTAATTTTAGATGCTGTTGCTTCAGAGACAGCTGATGCTGGACTTGACTGGATACAACAATTTATTTCCAGACAAATCGCCAAGCAGGGTTTAAAATTAACGAGAAGATTTAGTCCAGGTTACGGAGATTTACATATTTCAATTCAAAAAACAATTTATAAAAAATTAAAATTAAATAAAATTGGAATAAAGATAACAAAAAATTATTTTTTAATTCCAGAAAAATCAGTGCTTGCTATTGCCGGCATTATAAAAAAGGAATATTAAAATGAAAGAAAATAAATTTTACAAATTACTACAAAAGAATAAAATTATTTTGCTTGATGGTGCATCGGGTGTATCATTGCAAAAAGCTGGTATGCCCAAAGGTGTGTGCCCGGAAAAATGGGCTATTGATAACCCGCAAAATTTAAAAAAATTACAATTGGATTACATAAATTCCGGCTCACAAATTTTATATTCATTTACATTTGGTGCAAACAGATTAAAATTAAGTGAATTTGGTTTTGGAAATAATGTAATAAATTTTAATAAAGAATTAGTAAGAATAAGTAAGTCAATTGCCAATAATAAAATCTTAATTGCAGGTGATATTGGACCTGTTGGTAAATTTCCGGAACCGACAGGGGATTTAAATTTTGATGAATGTATAAATATTTTTAAAGAACAAATAAAAGGATTATTAGCAGGTGGAGTTGATTTGTTTGTCATAGAAACTATGATTGATATTCAGGAAGCGCGTGCAGCATTAATTGCCTGCAAAGAAATGAGTAATTTGCCTGTTATTGTTAGTATGACTTTTGATGAAAACAAAAGAACATTAACAGGAACAACACCAGAGGCAGCCATAGTCACATTACAATCATTAGGCGCTGATGTTGTTGGGGTTAATTGTTCAACAGGTCCAAAAGAAATGGTAGAAGTGGTAAAAGCAATGAAACCATATGCAAAAGTTCCAATAATTGCAAAACCTAATGCAGGATTACCCAAATTGATAAACAATCAAACTGTATTTGATATGGATGCATATAAATTTGCTTCATATACCAAACAATTAATTTGTGCAGGTGCAAATTTAATAGGTGGTTGTTGTGGTACAACACCGGAATATATAAGTTTAATGAAAAAAAATATAATAAAACCTAAAATTAAAATAAGAAAACATAAATCATCGGTCTTATCAAGTTATCAGAATATAACTGAAATTGGCAAAAAATTTGTTATAGTTGGTGAAAGAATAAACCCGACAGGTAAAAAAAATTTACAGCAGGAGTTGATAAAAGGCGAAACAGCAGAAATAAGAAATATGGCTCTTGAACAAATTGAAAAAGGTGCCTCAATACTTGATGTTAATGTTGGTATGCCGGGTATAGATGAAAAAGACACAATGAAAAAAATCATAAAACTTTTAAGTACAGTTTCAAATGTTCCTGTTTGTATTGATTCATCTTCTACAGATGTCATAGAAGCAGCATTGAGAATTTATCCGGGAAGGGCATTGATAAATTCAATTTCCGGTGAAAGTAAAAAAATAAAAAAATTATTACCAATTGCAGCTAAATATGGTGCTATGTTTATCTTGCTGCCACTGGATGACAGAGGAATTTCAGAAAATATTGAAAAAAGACAAAAAATAATCAAAAATGTTGTTAAAAAATCATTACAATATGATTTTAAAAAAGAAGATATTATTATTGATGGACTTGTTATGACTGTGTCATCTAAACCTGAGGCACCAAAACAAACTTTGAAACTTATAAAATGGGCTAAACAAAATGGTTTTAATTCTATAATTGGATTATCCAATGTTTCCTATGGATTACCACAAAGACATATAATAAATTCAACTTTTTTAAATATGGCAAAAAAAGCAGGGCTTTCAATGGTAATTGCCAATCCTGCGTCTGATTTTAGTGTTGTTGATAAAGATGCTTTAAAAGTTTTATCAGGTAAAGATAAAAATTGTTCTTACTGGATAAAAAAATATAGCAATCAGGTTACAGATAAAAAAGTTTCAACACAGATTAAAAAATCAAAAACAATTTATGATGCAGTTGTAAATGGTGAAAAAGAATCAGTTACTGATTTAATAAATAATGAACTTAAAAATGGGGAAAAACCCGAAAATATAGTTAACAATATTTTAATTCCTGCCATTAATTATGTTGGTGATTTGTATGATAAAAAAATATACTTCCTTCCACAGTTAATAGCAAGTGCTGATACAATGAAAACAGCATTTAATATTTTAGAACCGCTATTATTAAAAGATAACATAAAAAAACAACAAAATAATATAATACTTGCAACAGTAAAAGGTGATATTCATGATATTGGTAAAAATATTGTGGCATTGATGCTGAAAAATTATGGCCATAATATTATTGATTTAGGCAAAGATGTTGAATCAAGGATTATTATTTCAAAGGCAAAAGAATTCAATGCAAAAATAATAGGATTATCCGCTTTAATGACTACAACTATGACGGAAATGAAAGCAGTTATTCAATTAGCTAAAAAAGAAAAATTAAATAGTAAAATAATAATAGGTGGAGCAGTTGTAAATCAGTCTTTTGCAGATGAAATCGGTGCAGACGGTTATGCAAAAGATGCCTATGAAGCGGTAAAATTAGTTGAGAAATTATTAAAGAGTTAAAATGTTTTTAAAAAAAATTTTATTATTCATATTTATTTTTTATGCATTTATTTTAAATGCATATCTTTCAACTTATGAAGCGGCAAATCATCTTGGTGAGGTTGCAGAGGTATGTGGTTTTTGTGTTTCTATTAATTATGAAAATGAAAGGCAGGGCAAACCCGTTATTCTTGATTTTGAAAAAAAATATCCTGAGCAGGTTTTTTCAGTAATAATTTATGAAATCGATATTAAAAAATTTGAAAAACCACCCGAAGAAATCTTTTTAAATAAACCAGTTTGTGTAAAAGGATTAATAGATGCAATAAAAGGTGTTCCTTTTATTATTGTATCAGATCCCCAGCAGATACAGATTATGAAAAGATATGATATTGAATCAGATGAAATATATGCATGGAAGCAAAGTAAAGACTATCATAATACATGGTTTAAAAATAAAGATAGAATAAAATTAAAAATAATTTTAAATGCAATAGGGTATAAATTAAATATAAAAGACGATACTTGGGATTTGGAAACCTATAGAGCGGTTGTGGATTTTCAAAATAAAAGAAAAATACCGGTAGATGGATTGGTTAAAAGAAAGGTTTTATTTGAGATGGAGAATGTAATAAATCAAAGCAAAGATTTGAATTATCAAAAGAAAAAAGAATTATATTATATGATACAGTCATTATTAAAAAGAAAAATTTAATTGTATTACTTCATTAACGATTATCAGCATAAAAAGTAATATTTATTAAAATAAAAATTACTTTAAACAACTTTTAATTACTTACAAAAAAATAAAAAAAGATATGTCACTGTTTTATTTGTAACTTTTGATGACTTTAATTCAAAATTTTTTTTATCATTAGTATGTGAATCTTGCCTAACTTCCTGTATTTAAGATGAAGAAGTATTTTAAAAATGAGAAGAAGTTAATCAAACAACAATACAAACCCACCATTTTTTAAATCAGGTTATGCCTGATTCATATCATAAAATTTACTGTTATATTTATATTTTAATTTTATCCCAAAAATATCTTAAATATGTATATAATTTTTCTTCTATTTCAGATGTGTTTTTTTCATTTATTTTTTTTTCATTGAATTCATTTATATAATAAATTACATTATTATATAAATCATTTAATATTATTTCAATATCATAACTTTTTAAATTCATATTATCTTGTAATTGTAATAATATATTTTTAAAATAATTTTTTATTTTTTTTTTAATATTATTTATTTTTTCTGAAATTTCATTGATATCTGAATAACTTTCCATGTTTAATATTCTCCATATTCTATTTGTTCTATGATTATTAAATAATTTAAACATATCAATTATTTTATTTTGCAAATAATAATAACTATTATTTTTTTTTAAATTTTCAACATTCAATTTATCAATTTCTTTTTCTAAAATATCAATTATTTTAATTAATAATTTAATTTTACTTTCAAAATAATGATAAAATGTACTTTCTTTGATCTTTGATTTATAAGAAATATCTCTAATTGATGTTTTATCATAACCATATAACGAAATTATTAATATACCATTGTCTATTATTCTTTTAAATGTATTTTGATAATTTCTGATCATATACATATATTATCTAACAACTGTTAGATAGTCAATTATTTTTTGTTGACAATAACATTTACTATTATTATAATAAAATTAGTGAATAATTTCACAAATATAATATAAAAGGAGTGAATATGGTTATACAAAAAGAGGAAATAAAATTACCGCAGGAATTAATAGATTATATTAATATCTGGAAGAATAAACCTGGAAATGAAATTATGATTTTACATAAGGTCCAGGAAATCTATGGCTATGTTCCAAGAAAAGTTGCAATGGAAATATCAAGAATTTTAAATATTCCACTTGCTAAAATTTATGGAATAATTACTTTTTATCATATATTTAAATTAAATAAACCTGGCAAATATAGAA